>ENA-OPEE01002044-OPEE01002044.1-human-gut-metagenome-genome-assembly--contig:-NODE-2044-length-13332-cov-2.413949_pt1 | contig 13332 bp, 15 predicted proteins | sample MGYA00241263_ERZ501506 | MGnify/ENA primary metagenome ERZ501506 (study PRJEB25962, sample SAMEA2042626) | human gut metagenome | biome: human gut; feature: human-associated habitat; material: faeces...
AGCTTCCGCAATGGCTGACTGTACGACTACTTCATTATTCTTATCCCGTGCTCGTTTTTTAATTTCTTTTACCGCCCATTGCTTATTCAGATTCTTATCCATTGCAAGATAAACCTCTGACATACCGCCTTTTCCAATCAGCTTTAATATTTCATACTTCCCCTCAATCAATGTACCTATTATTGCCACAATAATTTTTCCTCTTTAATCTTCTATACTTTTACCTATATAAATAACCGTGATATTATCCGTTTCTCCACGCTTCATATTTAATTGAATTAACTGATGAAGTTTTTCTTCTATCTGACCTTTAGAATTCCATTTCGAATTACTCAGTGCCTGATATATTTCTAGTTCCGTTATCTTATGCCAAAAACCATCTGAGCATAATAAGAAGCTGCTTTCATTTTCCACTTTGCCTTCCACAAACTCCGGCTTCACATTTTGCAATGCTCCGATACACTGTAACAGCACATTTCTCCGTGGGTCTGTTAATGCTTCCTCTTCTGTCATGTTTCCTCGTTTTATCTCTCTTGCCACAAAGGACTGATCCTCTGTCAGCTGCACAAGTGCCGAATCTATTCTGTATGTCCTGGAATCTCCCACCTGCGCAATTATATACTGTTTATAATCAATTAACAGAATTACGGTCAGGGTTGTCCCCAATTCTACCTCATGTTTTTTCCCGTAATTCCATATTTTTCCATTCAAATTTACAATCAGATTTTCCCACTGTTCTTTTATCAAAGATACCTTCCCGTCTGTATATGGCAATGTTTTCATAAACCAGTCAGAAAACCCCTGCACTACAGTTGCACTGGCAAGTTCTCCCTTGCTTAAGCCTCCCATGCCATCACACAGCACTGCCATGCAGACTGTCTTATCCTTTACCACTGCTATCTTCACACATAAACTGTCCTGATTGACCTTTTTCTTCGTTCCAATATCAGTTCCGTAAGCTGTAATATATGTATTCATCCTTCAGTCCTTCCAGAAACAGACAAATAAATACTTTCTCTCATTGTCCTATATTAAATTGTTTTATAAATTGTTTGGGATATCTGCCGGAGAATTCCGACATATATGAACTTTCTTACTCTAAAATAAGATAAATATTATTTTCATAGCTCATACTCCCGCTGTTTCTTCAACAACCACTTAATAGCTTAATCATTTTACCTTTTTCTGTCAATAAGCATTTTGTATAAAACATCTCATCATATTTGTATAATTTTCACAAAAGCTAATTATATAACTTTTACATTTCATTATGTACTTCCGGAAATATATGCTATAATGGACGCATATTTGATTCATTTACTAAGGAGAGGTATTTTACAATGAAAGAAAAATTTAAAAATCTGTCAGCACCCGTTGGAATTGTGCTGTCTATTGTAGCGGTTATTCTTTTTACCGGGTTATTGTTGGGGCTTGGCTTTGTTTTAGGAAAAATTCCGGGATTAAATGAACAAAACGACTACCTGCTTCAGGCAATCGCAGAATTTATCATTCTGATTGTTTTCCTGATTATAACCTTTGTGATTGGTTATACCCGCATCTTTACGGAAAATGTTGCCGGCTGGCTCAGAAGTTTATATACCGGCGGTTTCTTTGTGGTTTACTGTCTGTTCAGCCTTATTGCACAGATTTATCTTTGCAGTATGTCAAAAGCGGGAAATGTAAGACCTGCTTTGGAAATTATATTCTATATAGTTGCTATTTTTCTGGTTGGACTGGTAGAAGAACTGGTTTTTCGAGGTGTCATTTTTAATCTGTTACTGAACAGTTTTCCAAAAACAAGAAAAGGCATTACCGGTGCCATTGTTTTAGGCGGCGTCCTCTTTGGTCTGATGCATTTTGTAAATATCCTTTCCGGAGTGAAATTTACAAGTGCCCTGATTCAGGTTATCTCCGCTGCTCTGATGGGTATTTTATTCTGTACGATATATGCATCTACCCGCAATTTCTGGATGCTTGTCATTTTCCATGCCCTTGTTGATTTTGCCAGCCTGCTTTCCACCGGAATTTTCGATGCCGGAAATATTGTGTCCCAGATCAATACTTTCTCCGCAATTAATTCCCTGTCATTTATCATGCTGGCAATTCCAATGTTTGTTATGCTGCGCAAATCCAGACGTATCCGCTTAGAGATGCTCTACAACAACGTTCCGATTTATGATGATGAACACGAAGCTAAGATGCTTTCCATTGTATCTCTTGTTCTTGGCATTATCAGTCTGGTACTTTCCTGCATCGGCTATCTGATTGGGCTTGGTATTGTGGGCATTTTTGCAGCAATTCTTTCCAAGAAAGCCAAGCCTTATAACAACTCTATGGCTACTGCCGGAATGATTACTTCCATCATAGGAATTATCCTTTCTGCCATCGCTGTGGTTATTCTCAGCGTGGTCTATTCCAGTGATATGATGACGCAGTTTATGTAAAAGTTCAACATGAAAAGCCCGGATTGCTCCGGGCTTTTCTTCTACATTGTCTACATTGTTTAAATTTTTTGGATACGAGGGCTATGCTTCTTCTTCCTTGTCATCCAGATTTACTACGATTATATTTTTTCTTGTAACTGCGCCAATCTCTTCCAATGCATTGAGCATACGGTATACGGTTGCTGTTCCAATGCTTTTGTCTTTCTTGGACGCTCTGTAATAAATTTCCTTACAACTGGAGCAGTTATCTTCTAAGATAATATCCAAAAGAATACGACGCTGCTTTGTCATCCGGTCTTTCAGCATCTTGATTATCTTGTCTCTGGTCTGTGTCGTCTGCGTCATGCCTGCCTCCAATCTAGATTAATGGCAATGTCCATCACAGTGCTTGCAGTTCACGCCACACTGCAGTGATTTTCCTGCCTTTTTGTCTTTTACCATGCTTCGAATTATAAGTGCAACGACTGCTACAACTACAGTTCCAACAATAACTGTACCCATCGTAATCACTCCTTTCTGTTATGGCGGATTATTTTGCTTTTACTGTTACATTTAATGTCTGGCTTTCCTTATAAGGACGGAACAAAAGATAAATGAATCCGATGATTAAAAGGAATGCAACTACTGTTCCAATACCAAATGTTCCTGCTGTAATTAAGGAACCAATCTGGAAGATACATAAGGATACAACATATGCAAGGATACACTGATATCCGATTGCGAACCAGAACCATTTTGTATTGTTCATCTCACGTTTGATTGCACCCATAGCTGCGAAACATGGTGCACACAGTAAGTTGAATACTAAGTAAGAATATGCTGCAAGTGCAGTCATGCTGCTTGCCAGATTACCCCAGATTTCTGCTCCGTCTTCTGCAACTTCTGCAAATCCGAACAACTGTCCGATTGTTCCTACTACGTTCTCTTTTGCGATTAATCCGGTAATAGCTGCAACTGTCATCTTCCAGTTACCCCATCCAAGAGGTGCGAAGATCCAGGCAACTGCATTACCAATCTTAGCTAAGATACATTCTGCCTGAGCAGCTTCCAGCGCGGTTCCTTCCAGTCCGTCAAAGCTTAACATTCCGAAGCTTCCGTCTGTCCATCCAAAGTTCATTAAGAACCAGACTACGATAGTTGATAAAAGGATGATGGTACCAGCCTTCTTAATAAAGGACCAGCCTGCTTCTTAATACGTTTCCAACTGTTGGCCAGTGATATGCCGGTAACTCCATAACGAATGGTGCCGGATCTCCAGCGAACATCTTTGTTTTCTTTAAGATAATACCGGAGCAGATGATTGCTGCGATACCAACGAAATATGCACTTGGTGCAACCCATGAAGCTCCATCAAATAATGCACCTGCGATCAATGCGATGATTGGAAGTTTTGCTCCACATGGGATAAATGTTGTTGTCATGATTGTCATCTTACGGTCTCTGTCATTTTCAATGGTTCTTGATGCCATAACTCCAGGAACACCACAACCACTACCGATTAACATCGGGATAAATGATTTTCCGGAAAGACCGAATTTACGGAAGATACGGTCCATGATAAATGCGACACGAGCCATATAACCGCAGGACTCTAAGAATGCCAGGAAGATAAATAATACCAGCATCTGCGGTACGAATCCGAGAACCGCACCAACACCGGAGATAATACCATCTACGATAAGACCTGTCAGCCAGTCTGCACATCCGATATTTTCAAAGAAGTTCTGTGCTGCCGGGATAATCCACTCACCAAAGAGAGTATCATTGGTCCAGTCTGTTAAAATGGAACCTACTGTTGTTACAGATACATAATATACAACCCACATAACTACTGCGAAGATTGGCAGTGCCAGCCAGCGGTTTGTTACGATACGGTCAATCTTATCGGAAGTAGAAAGTGCTTTCTTGCCATTCTTGGTAATACACTCACCAATAATGCTTGAAATATATACATATCTTTCATTTGTGATAATACTTTCGGTATCATCATCAAATGCATCTTCCATTTCTTTGATTTCTGCAGATACATCTGCTTTCTGTTTCATCTGCTCTGCAATCTTATCATCTTTCTCAAGAAGTTTGATTGCGAAGAAACGTTTCTGTTCTTCCGGAATGTCACTTCCTAATTTTTCTTCTGCTTTACGGATGATATCTTCCGCTTCTTTCGAGAACTCATGTACCGGAGCTGCTGCTTTCTGTTTTGCTGCTTCGATTGCTTTCTCTGCTGCTGCTGTAATTCCGGTTCCCTTTAATGCAGAAATTTCAACAACTTCGCATCCTAATTTCTTAGAAAGCTTGTCGATATGTATCTGGTCTCCAGATTTCTTTACCAAGTCCATCATATTTACAGCCATGATAACCGGAATACCCAGCTCCATTAACTGTGTAGAAAGATAAAGGTTTCTCTCGATATTGGTTCCATCTACAATATTTAAGATTGCATCCGGCCGATCGTTAATCAGATAATTTCTTGCAACGACTTCTTCCAGTGTATATGGTGATAAGGAATAGATACCTGGTAAGTCCATGATTGTTACATCCTTATGACCTTTTAACTTTCCTTCTTTTTTCTCTACAGTTACGCCCGGCCAGTTACCTACGAACTGGTTAGAACCTGTCAGAGCATTAAATAATGTGGTTTTTCCACTGTTGGGATTTCCTGCTAATGCAATTTTAATCGCCATCTTTTTTACTCCTCTTTTCTTCTTTCTTTTATCATTTTTAAATTTCCTGCATAGAGCCTTTCTATGCCGTTAGTCCGATATTTCTTTTGTTAGTCGGACTGTTTCAATGTTAGCTTAGCATTCCTTATGTTAGTATTTACTAACCTATGTGCAAAAAAATTACTCTACTTCAATCATTTCTGCATCTGCTTTACGAAGAGAAAGCTCATAGCCTCTGACTGTCACCTCTACCGGATCACCCAGTGGAGCAACCTTTCTTACATAAACGTCCACGCCCTTGGTAATTCCCATGTCCATGATACGTCTCTTTACCGGTCCCTCTCCGGACAGCTTTTTCACCTTTACGGTCTGACCGCAGGCTACTTCTTTTAATGTCTTCATAATTTCCTCCTTCTGGCTGTTACACCATAATCTTATTTGCCATGTCTTTTCCAATTGCTACTCTGGATTCTTTGACATTTACAATCATATTTCCATTTACCTCAGATACTACTGTTACTGTACCACCAGCAACAAAGCCAAGGTTCTCAAGAAATCTTCTTGTTTCTTCTTTACCGCCGACCTTCTTAATTACGTTCGGCTCTCCTTCTTTTACCATAGATAAAGGCATCATACTCTCCTCTTTTCTATTGTGCTATTGTTAATTTTTTCTCATTTCATTGGTTAGTATATTCTAACTATCATTAGTTGTCAAGAACGTTTTTGAGAAATTTTTATCATTAAGAAACATTTTTTAGATTCACTTTATGATTTGATATGTTCGGCTTAATATGTTATACTTACCTAAATTCATGTATTATTATAGAAAAAAACTCTAATGGGGGTGGTGTTATATGGCAATAAATGAATCAGCAGAAAATTATCTTGAGACTATTCTTATGCTGAGCAAAAAGCTTCCTGTGGTTCGTTCTGTAGATATTGCCAATGAACTTGGCTTTAAAAAATCCAGTGTCAGCATTGCAATGAAGAATTTAAGAGAAAAGAATCATATTACAGTAACCGATTCCGGTTTCATCTATCTTACCGACTCCGGTCGCGAAATTGCAGAAATGATTTATGAACGTCACGAATTCCTTTCTACCTGGTTAGAAAGTCTTGGTGTACCAAAGGAAATCGCAACAGAAGATGCATGCAAAATGGAACATGTTATCAGTAAAGAAAGCTTTACCGCAATCAAAAAAGCTTTGAAGCAGTAATACTACTGCTCCAAAGCTTTTTCTTTGTCTACAAACATCATAATGAATGCCATGAACAACACGGCTGCACATATCAAAATTGCTTTCTCTGCCAATAATTTCACAAAGGCATTTCCAATAATTGCTCCAATAATAAACATTAAGATGATTCCATAATACAGCATTCCCTTAAATGCAGATTCCTTATTCTTCGTATAATGATAGTCACACCAGTTCTGTGTTCCACTTCTTAAATTTCCAATGCACATCGTGGTTGCAATTCCGTTTCCGTGAATCTTCCGGAAGCTCTCTACCTGTATGCCGCATGCCAGTGAAGTCAGACTGTTGGCTGCCAGATTCATGCTCTGAGGAAAGAAGCATACCACAGATAACACCAGTGCCTCACACAATACGGAAAGCTGCCGCCAGTGAAACAGGCTCTTATCCTTTGCATGCATCCGCACCACATCCGCCAGCGCTATTCCGATTGCAAATGCCAGCACCGGAAACAGATAACGCAGTGCCATTCCCCAGTTTCTCTCCGATAAATTGATTCCGAGCAATAACATATTTCCCGTCTGCGCATTAGCAAATACTCCATCCCTGCACATATAGGAATATGCATCCATAAATCCTCCAGCCAACGCCAGCACGATTCCAAGTTCTATTGATTCCGACATCTGTCTGGAACGCCTCATAATTATCATCCTCTCATCCTTGGTTTTCTTCTTATTATACTATGGATGTCAAGGGGTGGGATTCTCTTTCGAATTAACTTCTTTTTCCTTCTTCCGCAGTGCTTCCTTAAAGCCCTTCAGGGCATCGAAGGGCATAAACTGCTTGGCACGGTCTTCGATGTCCATTTTCTCTCTTCTCAGATTCTCTCTCTCATTCCAGCCGGATGCTGTTTCCTGCTGTCCGGCTCCCATGGTGTCTCTTCTATACGCCACTCTTATGCCCTCCAATCTGACCGTTTCGTTCTATTGTAGTTGCACTCTCTTCCAAATTCATTCCCTTTAAAATAGCATTCCTGCCGTAGCGCTGCTTGATGGAGATTACTGCACGCTGTGCCTTCACATCCTTCTCTGTCTCTTCCGGGTCTGAAAACAAATCAAATTGCTGATAATCTTCTGTCATTACGCCGGTATAAGTCAATGTAATCCGCCGGATATATGCTCCAGGTCTTACAATTCTCCGATAAAGCTGCTCTACATAAGACAGCAGCCGGCGGTTGGAGCTGGTTGCACTGCGCAGCGTTGTGCTTCCTCTGGCAGGTTCAAAACATTTCTGATTGCTGTAACCGATTACCAGACTGATATGGGATGTTACAAGGCCCTGGTCTACCAGGTCAAGGCACAATAAATCTGCCATCTCTTTCACTACCAGAATGCCTTCCTCATAGCTATAGTCCCTCGGCAGTACCTGACCACTGGAAAGAGAAGTATTCTTCGGACGATAAGCCTTGATGTCCGCTATCGTTACCGGTTCTCTTCCCCATGCGTGATCAATTAACAGCTCTGCATCTATGCCAAAAGACTTATATAATAAAGACTCTCTGGCATGGGCAATCTCTTCCATTGTGCAGATGCCCATATTCGATAGACGCTCTACCGTTCCACGCCCCACCCGCCAGAAATCAGTCAGCGGTTTATGTTTCCAGAGCTTCTCCCGGTAGCGTGCTTCATCCAGATAGGCAATCCGGTCTGTTTCATGCTTTGCCAGAATATCTAAAGCAACCTTTGCTAAATAGAGATTGGTTCCTACACCACAGGCAGCCGGAATCTTCGTGGTATCTAAGATATCCTGCATAATTTTTCTGCCCAGTTCCACTGCTGTCATCTGGTAGAGATGCAGATAATCCGTCACATCCAAAAATGCTTCATCAATGGAATAGACCTGAATATCTTCTTTTGCAATATATTTTAGATATACGCCATAGATTTCCGCTGCATAATCAATATATAGCTGCATACGGGGTGGTGCCATCTTATATGGAATTTCTTTGGGAATCTGAAAGACACGACACCGGTTGGGAACTCCCATCTGCTTTAACGCCGGTGATACGGCAAGACAGATGGTTTGCTCTGAGCGTTCCGGGTCTGCGACCACCAGCCTGGCAGTCAGCGGATCCCATCCCCGTTCCACGCACTCCACCGATGCATAAAAAGATTTTAAATCAATACATAAATAGATTTTATTTCCATTCATATCAATGCCTTTCAAGAACATTTGTTCTTGTTTTATATTAGCACATATGTTTGGATTTTACAAGAGGAATTCTCATACAGGATTTCCACTTTCTGCTTCTAATAATACGGTTCCAACCGGAAATGCTGTCCGGAAAATCTTTCTTACCAACGGACCTGCAATCAGAAGCTGAAACGGCAGTGCCATAATAAAATTCTTTGGAATATTGGTAAGCCAGATAATCAGAAGCATATTCCATGCTCCGCTTTTTACGCAGGCTTCCAGTCCACCGTATAAGGACATGAAAATTACCATCGGAACTACCATACAGCAGGAAACTGCAATCACTTTTTTCGTTGTGCTGCTTTCCGGTTTTACCAGAAAACGAAATGCAAATCCCTTTGCAATTTTAGATACCAGAAACCAATCCAGACACATTGCGCATACATATGCCAGCGGGAATCCCAGCCAGCCTTCTCTTATTACTTCCATATTCAGTGTTCCCATATGCAGTGCTACATTATACATACTCATCCATAACACCATGGTAAAACACATTAACACCGTATAAATCAAACTTTCTCTCTTATGCATTGGCATAATCATTACCTCCATTTTTCTTTTATTAAGTCGCAAAGCTACCTATTGGTTCAAAACGAAAGTGAAATCAGAAAAGAAAATTTACACGGTAACTTCCTCCTCTTCCGATTTCACTTTTATTTTATGCTTAGGAAATATTCTGTAACATCATCTCTGTCATTCGCAGAAATGCTTCCATCTGCTCCGGTGTAAAATCCTTACACATTTCTTTTACAACCATTGCTTCTTTCTTCGCAATCTCCTTATGAATTCCACGGGATTTCTCCGTACAGGATATTTTCTTATAACGCCGGTCATTCTCACTTGGTGCACAGATTAAAAATCCTTTTGCCTCAAGCCTTTTTATAATTCCCGTCATTGTCGGATGTGTCACCTGCTCGATATGTTCTAAGTCCTTCTGATTTACTTCTTCCACTCCATTATCTTCCATCAGACTGACTTCTCCTAATACCCGAAGCTGGACGGCAGTAATTCCGATTTCTTCTGCCCATTCATCCATTTTGCGACGGAATGCCCGGTCTATAATTGCAATCCGAAGTCCAAGCGGCATCTTCACTGCCATAATTTCACTCCTTTTAGGTAGCTTTGCTACTTATTATAAATGTTTTTCAAAAAATGTCAATCTCATTATTCCGTCCGGAGTGCTGTTACCGGGTCACTCTTCGATGCTTTCTTTGATGGGATCAGACCACCCAGAAGTGTCAAAAGGATACTGAGTAAAATCAGCACCAGTGCCGGAACTACCGGAAGCACCGCACTTACATCGGTTGTATTTGCAAGATTATGGATAATCGCATTGACCGGAATAATCAGAAGCAGTGTAAATCCAATTCCAATCAGTCCGGCACACAGTCCGATAATAAAGGTCTCTGCATTAAATACCTGGGAAACATTCCGCTTCGATGCTCCGATGGCTCTTAAGATTCCGATTTCTTTTCTTCGCTCTAACACACTGATATAAGTAATGACACCAATCATAATTGAAGATACCACCAGCGAAATTGCCACAAATGCAATCAGTACATATGTGATAATATCCACAATATCGGTTACGGAAGACATCAGCGTTCCTACCATATCGGTATAGGTTATCACCTGCTCGTCCCTGCCTTCCTTTTCCATGCGGTTATTGTATGCATCTAAAATTTCTACCACATGCTCCTTGCTTTCAAAATCCTTCGGATAAATATTAATTCCGCTTGGCACTGCAAAATCCACATAGCCTAATTTCTTTAAGTTATTCTCATAGGTTGTTCCGGTTGCAGAACCCATAGACATCAAAAGCTCTGTCAGCTCATCCTCATTCATATTAATCTGAAATGCATTTAAAAATGCTTCTTCATCCACCTGCATGCCGGATGCCATGGCACTTTGCAGCTTGTTTTCCATCTGTGTCACTGCCTGCTGCATATACTGCTGTATTGCCGTCATCATCTGCTGCTGTACTGCGTCCACATTCATAACATTCGAAAGTCCGGCTGCAATTCTCTGCTGACCATCTGCTGTATTCAGATATGCCGCAAAAGAATCTCCCAACTTTGCCGGGTCAGGTAATCCATTATTCTGTGCATAAGTCTGATAACCTGCAAATAATTCAGAAGACAATTTCTGCATCTGCTCCTGCGTAATCTCAATATTTCCACTACCTGTAAATATCTCAGATGCCCACGCTGTTATGATTCCCTGGGCTTCCTCTGTCTGCAAATATTCTGCTAAGTACTCATCAAATTTCTCCGGGTCGGTATAACCATGGTCTATGACATACTGCTGATATCCACCCATAATCTGCTGGATGAGGCTCTGTATCTGCTCCGGTGTAATAGTTACCATGCCATTTGCCGTAATAATCTCTTTGATATTATCGGATAAAATTTTCCGGGCTTCTTCCGTATTTAAATAGTTCATAAAATACTGGGACAGATTCGAATAATCTGCCTGGGGATTATCCTTTGCATACTGCTGGTAGCCCTCTAAGAGACTGCCTGCAATTGCCTGCATTTCTTCCGCAGAAATTGACTGACCCATGGAAGAAGCATCCATGGAAAATGCTCCGGACAAATCGGCACTTCCCATATCCCCCATAGAATTTTCCAACCCGCTTAAGGCACTTTCATCAAAGGAAAATGCTTTTTCCTTATCTACCTCACCAAACACTTCATTGGTAAAGACATTTACGGATGGATTTGCAAGCTGCTGTTTTACTATCTCACTCTTTGCCGATTCCTCTGCCACATGCTTTGTCAGAGATTTTGGATATGCAATTCCTGCATTTAAGGATGCGGCATTACTTCCTTCTGCCGGCTGCACCACACCTACAATCGTAAGCTCTTCTCCGTCTGCCACCAGTTGTTTCATAAAGTCTTCATTATCCGACTTATCCTTCCAGACCTGATACTCTTCATCATAAGTATAATAATCCGCACTGTTCACCAGTTTAAACTGGATTCCTACCAGATCCTTATAAGTATAAGTTCCAAAATCAGATGGTGTCTCAATATTTTCCTCACTGGCAAACTGCTGTATCATCTCGTCTAATTCCAGCGGGTCACGAAGACCTAATGTATACAGTAAAAAGTCACTAATTCCGCCATTGGAAGTAAGCACCACCACACACTCATTATAATTTTCCGGCCAGCGTCCTTCCTTAATATCATACTGCTTTTCATATAACTTACTGTTTTCCGGCATCTCATAAAAAACATCCGTGCTCATCATGGATGACATCAGACTATTGGAACCAGATGAAGATCCAAGACCTACTGCATCAAAAGATTTGTCCGGATTTACCTGACGTATCCCGTCTTCATTTTCCTTAAAAATCTGCGGACTGATATTATAAGTATACTCCACCGCTGTAGTATACTGCCCAATTCCACTGTCTCCTTCATCAAGATACTTTTTCAAAGCCTCCAGGTCATTAGATGCCATCGTGGAAAACATATTGGTTACCATCTTAATGACTTTTACTTTATCCCCGGAATTTTCTTTATCTGTTTTGGCATTTCCGTCATCACTTTCCGTATTCTTTTCAGAATCTGCCATTCCAAGACTCATGGATGCCAGACTGAATCCCGTACTCTGAATCTGCAGCGGATACTCGGATAAGGTCTCTTCCTCTACATTTTTGATGTATTTATTTACACCGGTAGAAAGAGATAATATCAGTGCAATGCCGATAATTCCAATAGAGCCTGCAAAGGAAGTCAGCAGGGTTCTTGCCTTTTTCGTTTTTAAATTATTAAAGCTTAAGGACAATGCCGTAAGAAATGACATGGAGGATTTTCCCATGTTTTTATGCTCCGGTTCCTTCAACATTGCCTCATCCACTTCATAAGGATTGGAGTCAGCACGAATTTTTCCATCACTTAATCTAACAATTCTGGTAGCATACTGCTCTGCTAATTCCGGGTTATGGGTTACCATAACTACCAGCCGGTCTTTTGCCACTTCCTTCAGCAAATCCATGACCTGCACACTGGTGTCACTGTCTAATGCTCCCGTCGGTTCATCCGCCAGCAGAATATCCGGGTCATTGACCAAAGCTCTTGCAATGGCTACACGCTGCATCTGTCCACCGGACATCTGGCTTGGCTTCTTGTGTAACTGGTTTCCCAGTCCCACCTGCTCTAATGCCGCAACGGCCCGTTTCTTCCGCTCTGCCTTACCGATACCGGAAATGGTCAATGCCAGTTCCACATTTGCAAGTACCGTCTGATGGGGAATCAGATTATAACTTTGAAACACAAAACCAATGGTATGGTTCCGGTAAGAATCCCAATCCCTGTCCTTGTATTTCTTCGTGGATATTCCATTGATAATCAAATCTCCGCTATCATAACGGTCGAGTCCTCCGATTATATTAAGCAATGTGGTCTTTCCCGAACCACTCGGCCCGAGGATTGCCACGAACTCATTATCCCTTAAATTTAAGCTGACATCATCCAGTGCCTTCTGCACCAGACTTCCGGTCTTATATTCCTTATAAATGTGTTGAATCTGAAGCATATGATATTCTCTCGTTTTCCATTTTTTATTTTTCTATTTTACTTTTTCTTTCTCACTCTGTTTTTTATATTACCTTATTCCGAACATTTTTACATCTCACTTTCGAAAAATATCATGGTTTTCATAAAAATTTTAGAAATACCAGTAAGTGCATAACAAAGAATGTGCCTTGGCACATTCTTGCGCCTGCGGCGGTCGCTTGCGACATCTACCTTATACGCCGCAGTGTGCATCCTC
>ENA-OPEE01002054-OPEE01002054.1-human-gut-metagenome-genome-assembly--contig:-NODE-2054-length-13297-cov-3.326235_pt1 | contig 13297 bp, 7 predicted proteins | sample MGYA00241263_ERZ501506 | MGnify/ENA primary metagenome ERZ501506 (study PRJEB25962, sample SAMEA2042626) | human gut metagenome | biome: human gut; feature: human-associated habitat; material: faeces...
GGCATCGGGCAACGCACCGAAACGGTCGGTAAGCCGCTCCTCGAAACGGCGCATCTGCTGCTCGTCGTTCATACTGTCCAGTTCGCGGTACAGGCGCAGCTTTTCGGCACTCTGGCCGATGTAGTCGTCCGGGAGCAAAGCCTCTATGTCGGTCTCTATCTGCGCATCGGTGAGGTACTGTACCGTTCCTTCTCGCTCCCGACCGCCCTCCAGCAATCCGCCGGCTTCCGCAACGCCTTCGGCCCGAAGCTCGGCGACCGCTTCGGCCAATATCTTCTGATAGGTTTCGAACCCCATATCGGCGATAAAACCGCTCTGTTCGGCTCCGAGCAGATTGCCTGCTCCGCGTATATCGAGGTCCTGCATGGCGATGTTGAATCCGGCCCCGAGGTCCGAAAACTCCTCCACGGCCCGTATCCTGCGCCGGGCATCGGAAGTAAGCAGCTCGTCGGGAGGAGTCAGGAGATAGCAGTACCCCTTCTTGTCGGAACGCCCCACGCGACCGCGCAGTTGGTGCAAATCGCTGAGGCCGAAATTCTGGGCGTCGTTGATGATGATGGTATTGGCGTTGGGAATATCGACGCCGTTCTCTATGATGGTCGTGGCCACCAGCACGTCGAACTCGCCGTAAATGAAGTCCATGACGAGTTTTTCGAGCTGCTGCGCAGGCATCTGTCCGTGGCCGGTCACCACCTTCGCTTTGGGACAGAGACGGCGGATGAGGTCGGCAATCTGCTCGATATTGTCCACCCGGTTGTGGACGAAGAAAACCTGTCCGTGGCGTGCCAGCTCCGCCTCGACCGCTTCGCGGATAATCTCCTCGTCGAAAAGGTGCGACTCCGTGACGATAGGCCGGCGGTTGGGCGGCGGGGTGGCGATTACGGAGAGGTCGCGTGCACCCATCAGCGAAAACTGCAGCGTCCGCGGAATGGGCGTCGCCGTGAGCGTCAGCGTATCCACATGTACGCTCATCTGGCGCAACTTCTCCTTGCTCGACACGCCGAACTTCTGCTCCTCGTCGATGATGAGCAGTCCGAGGTCGTGGAACCGGATATCCTTGCCGAGTATCTTGTGCGTCCCGATAAGGATGTCTATCTTGCCTGCCGCCAGCTCCTCGCGTATCTGTTTCACTTCCCTGGCGCTCTTCACGCGGCTCAGGTTCTCCACCCGCACAGGCAGACCCCGCAGCCGCTCCGAAAAGGTACGGTAGTGCTGCAGGGACAGAATGGTCGTGGGTACCAGAACGGCCACCTGCTTGGAATCGGCCACCGCCTTGAAGGCAGCCCGGACGGCCACCTCCGTCTTGCCGAACCCCACGTCGCCGCACACGAGTCTGTCCATCGGCTGTGCCTGCTCCATGTCGTGCTTCACGAGTTCGACGGCCTGCTGCTGGTCGGGAGTCTCCTCGTAAGGGAACGACGCCTCCAGCTCATGCTGCAGATAACCGTCGGGCGAAAAGGCAAAACCGCCGCTCTCCTTGCGCTCGGCATACAGCTTGATGAGTTCGCGGGCAATATCCTTGACGGCGCTCTTCGTGGCGTTCTTCATGCGCTGCCACGCTCCCGAACCGAGCTTATAGACGCGCGGCGGCGTATCGCTGTCCTTATCCTTGTAGCGCGAAATGCGGTGCAGCGCATGGACATTGACCAGCAGCACATCGCCGTCCCGGTATTCGAGCTTCACGGCCTCGTGCACCTTGCCGTTCTCCACCGTCCGCACCAGACCGCCGAAACGCCCCACGCCGTGGTCGATATGCACCACGTAGTCGCCCGGCTTCAACTCGTTCAGCTCCGCCACGGTAAGTGCCTGACTGCGGTCTATCTCACCCCGAAGCGAATAACGCTGATAACGTTCGAACAGCTGGTGGTCGGTATAGAGACAAAGCCGGAGCCCGTTGTCTACGAAACCTTCGTGCAGGGTGACGGGAAGCGCCGCGAACTTCACCTTCGGGAATCCTTCCGATGCGAAGATGTTCCCCAAGCGCTCTATCTGCGCCTTGTTATCGGAAAGGATGCAGACTTTGTAACCCGCTTCGCTTCGGTCATGTATATCTTTGGCAAGCAGCTCATAACGTTTATTGAAAGCGGGCTGCGGCAGGGTATCGAAAACGACCGTACGGGAGGCGGACAGCTCCTTCGGACCGTCCCCCCGCAGCAGCAGCGTCCTGCCCTCCAGCGCCGACGACAACTGCCGGGCACTCGTCACACGTGCATCCACCCGTTCGGGCGCATCGGCCTCGGCCAGCATCTTTTTACGGATGTCGTCCACCCGGCGCAGCGTATGGCTCAGGTCGTCGGCCCACCACACGGCTTCGCCGGCAAACTCCGGAAGCGACACGCTGTGGCCGGCGCTTACGCTCCCCTTCATGTCCGGCACTATCTCCACCTGTTCGAGCTTCTCCGTGGAGAGCTGCGAAGCGATGTCGAAACGGCGGATAGACTCCACCTCGTCGCCGAAAAAGTCGATACGGCAGGGCCTGTTCTCGGCAAACGAAAAGATATCGATGATACCGCCGCGCAGGGAGTACTGCCCCGGTTCATAGACGAAATCCACCTTCGTGAAGCCATACTCCTCCAGCACATCGGCCAGGAAACTCATCTCCATCCGCTCGCCGCAACCAACCGTCACCGTCCGCCGGCCGAGCTCTCCCGCATCGGCCACCTTCTCGGCCAAAGCCTCCGGATAGGTACAGACAACCAGATGCCTTTTCCCTTCGAAACCGCGGAGGGCATTCAGCGCCGCCGTGCGCTGGACGACACCCGACGCATCCTCCTGCCCGAACTGTACGGAACGCTTGTAACCGGTCGGAAAGAACATCACCCCCTCTTCGCCCAGCAGGGAGTAGAAGTCGTTCATCAGGTAGGCTGCCGCATCCCTGTCCCCGCAGACGAAGATGTGCACGCCACCCCGCCGCTCCACGACCGCAGCGGCATACAGCGCATAGGCAGAACCCGACACGCCTTTCAGTACCGCCACCTCTCCGGACGCCGCCGCAGCGGCCAGTTCCTTTCCGGCCGGAGAGGCCGCCGCGCGCTCCAATATCTCCTTCATCGTTTCCATACACGCAATTTCAATACCGATTCTCCACCGGAAGCGGGTTGCCCGGGACAGACACGCCCGCCAACCCCTGCCGTCCGCAAATACATCAGCCTGTCGGTCCGAAACGGTTCCGCCTCTCTGCCAGGCCCCTATCCGACACGGGCCGGCACCCCGACGGTACCGGCTGCTGCAACCGGGAACGGAAACCCGGCCACACTCCCCGTTCATAACGGTTCCGGCAGCCGGGTTTCATCCGATAGTGCTCCGATGCTATAACAATACCCTGTCCTTCCGGTCCAGGAATTTATATTCCACGATGCCCAGCGACTGGTCGATGCCTATCTTCAGCCGGAAACCGTATTTGCTCATCCAACGGCGCCTGACGCTCGGAAAACCGCTCTTCAGGTAAGCCGCCACATAAGGGCTCACGAGCAGCCGGAGCTGTTTTATCTTTTTCTCTCCCGCATAATACGAAATCATATTCTCCAGCTCGCGCTCGATGCTGACCGTCGAGGTCACCTTGCCCGTACCGCCGCACATGGGGCAGACCTCTTCCAGATGCTCGATGGCCTCGGGCCGTACCCGCTGGCGGGTTATCTGCATCAATCCGAACTTGGAGAGCGGCAGCACCGTATGTTTCGCCTTGTCGCCGGCCATGAACTCCTGCATGGTCTTATAGAGTTTCTGACGGTTCTCCGCCTTGTGCAGGTCGATGAAATCGATGATGATGAGACCTCCCATGTCGCGCAGCCGGAGCTGGCGGGCTATCTCTTCGGCCGCCATGAGATTCACGTCCATTGCGGTGCTCTCCTGGTCGTCGGCCACCTTGGCACGGTTGCCGCTGTTCACGTCTATGACGTTCATCGCCTCCGTATGCTCGATGATGAGATACGCCCCACGCTTGAGCGAAACGTATTTGGAAAAGAGCGACTTTATCTGGCGCGAAATATCGTAATGGTCGAAAACGGGAATCTTGCCCTTGTACAGCTTCACTATCTTCTCCTGTTCCGGCGCGATGACCTTGATATACTCCCTCACTTCGTCGTACATCTCCTTGTCATCCACTACGATGGCACTGAACGAACCGTTCAGCGAATCGCGCAGGATGGTATTGGCCCGATTCATCTCGCCGAGCAGCAGCGACGGAGGTTCGAGCGTCTTGATATTCCGAAGCACCTCCTCCCATTTATCGATAAGGGAAGTTATATCCTGACCTATATCCGTTTCGTTCTTGCCCTGCGCGGCGGTACGTATTATCACACCGTAATTCTTAGGCAGTATCGACAGGGCTATCTTCTTGAGCCGCTTGCGCTCTTCCGCCGAGCGAATCTTCTGGGAGATGGAAATCTTGTTCGAGAAAGGAATGAGCACCACGTTCCTCCCTGCAAGGGAGATGTCCGACGTAAGCCGGGGTCCTTTCGTGGAGATGGCTTCTTTGGCTATCTGCACCACGATGGACTGTCCCGTGGTGAGCAGGTTGGCTATCTTGCCGGTCTTGCCGATGGGTTGTTCGAGTTTGAACGTGTCGAACTGCACGTTTTTCTTCTTCGCTCCGGTGAGCTGTCCCACGAGCTTCTGCAGGGAGGCGAACTGCGGACCGAGGTCGAGATAGTGTATGAAAGCGTCCTTTTCGTGACCTATGTTCACGAATGCCGCATTCAGACCAGGCATTATTTTGCGAACCCGGCCCAGATAGATATCGCCTACCGCGAATCCGGTCTTTACACTCTCCTTACCAAGCTCGACCAGCCGTTTGTCCTCCGCGAGGGCTATGGTTATCTCACTTTTGGATACATTGATAATCAGTTCCCTGTTCATCTGTTACTTCATTATGGGAAACCGCAAACCGGAAAGCCGCATGCGCCGGACCCGCAGGTCTCCTGCGCATGCCTTTCCGCCAAGAATCAATAAATAAAGCCAAAGAACCTTGCGTCTTCAGCTTTATCTATTCTTACGAAAACATAAATTCAGCTACCTATTTTTTCTTTTTATGCCTGTTTTTTCTCAGACGTTTTTTCCTCTTGTGGGTAGCCATTTTATGCCCCTTGCGTTTTTTACCACTTGGCATAGTTTCTCAATTTTAATATTTGTGGTTAGATAGAAATTAATTGCCTATTTTTTCTTTTTCGGCTGCTCCTTCATCGTGTCGTTCTTAATCTGCGCCACGAAACTCTTGGAAGGCTTGAATGCAGGAATGCAGTGAGCGGGAATATCGATGGAGGTACCCTCGGTAATATTCCTCGCCACCTTCGGAGCACGGTCTTTGATGATGAAGCTGCCGAACCCCCTCAGGAATACGCCCCTGTCCTTGCCTTTCTTGTCCTTGTTTTCTATGAGCGCGTTCTTCACGCTCTCCATAAACGCTTCAACAATCTGCTGAACCTGCGCCTTCTCTACTCCGGTCTGTTTCGAGATTTCATTAACTATATCGGCCTTCGTCATGTTTGTAAGTATTTAAATATTCGTTATCCTGCAGTACCATTGAGGACTGCAAATATACTTATTTATTAATTAATAATATCAACCGTATACCAATTTTTTTCTTCGCCGTATCCTGCAAAGCGCTTCTGACAATCAACATTATCGCTCCGCGCAATGGATTCCGGAGGGATTGGACGATAACAAATCCGGTCCGTTTTCCTGCCGCAGCGCGAATAGAGAACGCGGCCGGAAGCCATTTTATTATCCGACAACCACTCACGCGCAGGGACCGCAACATCTTTGTTCCATCCAACAATTTATATGCCATTTTCATTTCAGCGTACTCCGAACCTGCAAAAAATCAAAAAAATATCCCTTACGACACAATAATAAAGCGCCGGAAGCCTTTCATATTAACAGGGAATTGAAGTAACTTTGCGGAGAGTGCCGGAGAGCCGAGCCGCGTGAAAACAAAACGCCATGAACGAAGTGAGGATACTATGGGTAGACGACGAGGTCGATTTGCTCAAATCGCACGTCCTTTTCCTGCGGGGAAAAGGGTACGATGTAGACACATGCAACAACGGAGCCGACGCGATAGAGATGGTGCGAACCACCCCCTACGACCTTATCATTCTGGACGAAATGATGCCCGGCATGACCGGACTCGAAACCCTGCCGCTCATCAAGGAACAGCGCCCCACCACCCCGGTGATAATGGTTACCAAGAGCGAAGAGGAGAGCATCATGGACAAGGCGATAGGCTCCAAGATAGCCGATTACATCATCAAGCCCGTCAATCCCAACCAGGTACTCCTCTCGATAAAGAAAAACGTACATTCCCAACAGCTCGTCACCGAGCGGAACACCGCCGACTACCGTGCCGAATTCGGGCGCATCTCCTCCTCGCTGGCCGACGCCCGCGACTTCGGAGAATGGTGTGCCATCTACAAAAAACTGGTAAACTGGGAGATTGAACTGACAGACTCCACGGACGACAGCATCCGCGAAATCCTTTCGTATCAGGAGAACGAGGCGGACAACGAATTCGGCAAATTCGTGAAGCGCAACTATCTGGACTGGATAAACCGCCGCGACTCCTCCACGCCCGTCATGTCGCATACGCTGCTGCGCACGCGCGTGTTTCCCATCGTCGAGGAACACGAAAAGACGACGCTGTTGGTCATAGACAACTTCCGCTACGACCAGTGGCGGAGCATCAACTCGCTCCTGCACGGCTACTACGACGTCGAATCCGAGGACTTCTATTGCAGCATACTTCCCACCGCCACGCAATATGCCCGGAATGCGCTGTTCGCAGGACTCATGCCTCTCGCCATAGACAAGATTATGCCGGACCGGTGGCTGAACGACAACGAGGAAGGCGGCAAGAACAAATACGAAGAGGAGTTCCTGATGCGCCAGCTGCAATCCTCCGGCAAACGCTGGCGGACGACGTTCGACAAACTGATACGGCCCGAAGCGGGACGAAGGCTCATCGAGAATATCCAGCACGTCTACGACGCCGACTTCTCGGTCATCGTCTACAATTTCCTCGATATCCTTTCACACGCCCGCACCGAAACGGAAATCATCCGCGAACTGACCGAGGACGAAGCGGCATTCCGCTCCCTGACGCGCTCCTGGTTCGAACATTCCGACCTCTATACCATCCTCAAGATGCTCTCCGAGCGCCGCCATACCGTCATCATCACCTCCGACCACGGCACCATCCGCGTGGATAATCCCATCAAGATAATCGGCGACCGCGAAACGTCGCCCAACCTGCGCTACAAGACAGGGCGCAACCTCAACTACAACCCGAAGGAGGTTTTCGAAATCACACGCCCCGAGGAGGCACAGCTTCCCCAAAGCAACCTGACATCCACCTATGTCTTCGCCACCGGGCACGATTTCTTCTCCTACCCGAACAATGCGAACAAATACATCCGTTACTACAAGAACACGTTCCAGCACGGCGGCATCTCGATGGAGGAGATGATGGTGCCATTCATCGTCCTCCGCCCCAAAGGCTGACCTCTGCCCCCGGACAGTCCCGTATCTGTCGGCCCGGGCCGGCTTCTGCTCCCTCTCCGGCTCTCTATGCCTTACCAGACACAACCGGCAGGAAACGAACATGCCTTGTCCGCCCAGAACTTTTCCTCTCCGGCGACAGTTGCATACCATCCCGACAGGTACGCAGCCGCACCTGACCGGCCATTTGCCGTTACCCGCACCGACATTCCGCGGCAAACCGGGAATGGATGCACGTACGAACGGATTATCTCCTATCTTTGCAGACAAAGACACGAATATGGAACAACTTGCAATCGATTCGCTCGGCGAACTGCCGAAGGCCGCCGAAGCGGTCATAACCGCCAGCGGCGGCCGCGGCGTAGTCGCCTTCTTCGGCGCGATGGGTGCAGGGAAAACCACCCTGATACGCGAAATATGCACGCAGCTCGGCGTTGCCGACAACGTCACCAGCCCGACGTTCGCCCTCGTGAATCACTACCGTTCCGGCAGGGGGGACAACATCTTTCACTTCGATTTCTATCGTATCGAAAAGTTGGACGAGGCCTACGACCTGGGCTACGACGAATATTTCGACAGCGGAGCACTCTGCCTGGTCGAGTGGCCGGAAAAAATCGAACCGCTCCTGCCGTCCGACACACTGCGTGTGTACATCGAAACAACCGGTCCCGACAGCCGCAAGATAACAATCGGCTGACGGGCGGGGAGACAGACCCGCTCTCCCGCCGTCGGCCGATACCGATACCGAGGACATTCCCTGCCGACGGCATCAATCATCCTCTCCGTTTTTCGCCTTTTCGTCTTCTCCGCACGAAGCAATGCTGCCGTTGGCACAGCCATTCTCCCCGCCGACGCATGTCCGCTCCTCCAAGCCTTACGTCCCCAAAGCAGTCGGGCCGCAGGATACCTGCGGCCCGACTCGTTTCCGTATGCAAAACGCTCCGTTATACGAACGGCAGTTTTACCACCTCGGCCTTGAGCAGTTTCTCGCGCACCTTGATGTACACGTTGTTGCCGGCCTTGGAAAACTCCGGCTTCACATATCCCATGCCGATACCTATCTTAAGGCAGGGCGACATTGTACCCGACGTCACGACGCCGATTTTATTCCCCTCGGCATCGGCGATATCGTAGCCGTGGCGCGGTATACCCCGGTCTATCATCTTGAAGCCCACCAGCTTGCGGGTTACCCCTTCGGCCTTCTGCTTCTCCATGAGCGGACGGTCGATGAAATCCTTGCCCTCGACGAACTTGGTTATCCATCCCAGACCGGCCTCGATAGGGGACGTCGTATCGTCTATATCGTTTCCGTAGAGACAGAAACCTTTCTCCAGACGGAGCGTGTCGCGTGCCCCGAGGCCGATATTCTTGAGACCGTACTCCTCGCCGGCTTTCCAGAGTGCCTCCCAAAGCTTGTCGGCATCCTCATTGGCGATGTATATCTCGCAGCCGCCCGCACCGGTATAACCCGTCGCGGAGAGGATAGCATCCTTAATACCGGCCACTTCGGTCTTGACGAACGTATAGTAAACGAGGTCTTCGACAGGCTCCTTGCACATCTTCTGGACAATCTTCATGGCAAGCGGACCCTGTATGGCGAGCTGGCATATCTCGTCCGAAGCGTTGTATATCTCCTTGCCTGCGGTGAGACCGAACTTCTTGCCCTCCTCCACGATGTGGTCGTAATCCTTCGCGATATTGGCCGCATTGACTACGAGCAGATAGGTTTCGGCATCAATACGATATACGAGCAGGTCGTCCACGATACCGCCGCGGCCATTGGGCATGGTCGTGTACTGTACCTTGCCATCGGTCAGGGCAGCCACGTTGTTGCTGGTTATCCGCTGGAGGAAATCGAGCGCTTTCGGTCCCTTTATCCATATCTCGCCCATGTGGCTCACGTCGAACACGCCGGCTTTTTCACGCACGTTGAGGTGCTCTTCGTTGATGCCCGTAAACTCGATAGGCATGTTGTACCCCGCAAATTCGGACATTTTCGCACCGTTCGCGATATGGTACTTGGTAAATGGTGTAGTTTTCATTATCTGAAGTTTGTATATGAAGTTAAATCGTCTCTGTCAGTTCCGTTTCACCCCCAGGCGCGGGCAGCGCTTGAACTCCTTGGTACGGTCGAAAAGGTAACGGTAGGTCACGTGCGTCTTGTTGCGGTGGGCACAGACGTAATTCTCCACCATGCGTATCATGACGGGGTTGAAGTCGCCCATCCAGGCCAGCTCCAGCGTCTTGTAGTGTATCTCGCCGCGTGCCACCGTCTGCTCGAATTTGTGCATGATACCCGACTCGATTCCGCGGCCGTGATATTCCGGCGCTACGCCGAAGATGATGGCGAAAACCCGGTCGGCCTTGTGCGTACACTTCAGGATAGCCATCAGACGGAGTTTGTTCACGAGGTTCATCTTTCCGTGGAAACGCCCTATCACCCGGTTGAGGTCGGGAACCATGATGAAGAAACCGACCGGCTCGTCGTTGAAATAGGCGAAATAGATGAGTTTCTCGTCGATGATGGGTTTCATGTTCCGCATAAGTGCCTGGGCCGCCTCGCGCGTCATAGGACGCACCCCGGGGAAATTGGCCCATGCCTTGTTATAGATAAGGCGGAAATCATCGGCCACCTGCTCGAGGTTCCTCTTGTCGATGTGGTCGAAGCGGTAACCCGGCGTCTCTTCCAGACGCTTCACCCGGTCGTAAACGCTCTGGTTGAATTCACCCACCCGTATGTTCCGCTGATAGGTATACTGGTTGAAATAGTTCTGGAATCCGTAATGCTCGAACAGCTCCTTGTAATAAGGCGGATTGTAGGGGTTGGTATAGAGCGGCTGAAGCTCGAATCCCTGCACGAGGCACCCCCACCATTCGTCCCGGTTACCGAAATTGATGGGACCGTCCATCGCCTCCATTCCCTTGCTGCGGAGCCACTCGCGGGCCGCATCGAAAAGCATGTCGGCGACCTCCTGCGAATCAATGCATTCGAAGAATCCGCAGCCACCGGTAGGCTGTTCCTCCTCTGCGGCCTGGTCGGTATTGTAAAAGGCGGCAATACGTCCCACCACATCGCCCTCCCCGCTGCGGGCAATCCAACGGATGGCCTCTCCGCCCTCGAACATCCGGTTCTTTGCGGGGTCGAACACGGCCCTGATATCGTCGTCCAGGGGCTGTACCCAGTTGCGGTTACCGCGGTAGAGTCGCTTGGCCATGGAGAGGAACTCCCGCTCCTGCCGTTTGGTCACGACCTCTTCGAGCATATATTTTCCCATACGCTTTCTGTTTTGGCATCCAAAGATACGAAAAGTCGGGTGCAAAAACGAATGATATTCGTTTTTGCCGAAACGAAGTATCTAAAATAAAGTCAAAGGTACGAAAAAAACACGGAATGTCGCTTCCTGTGCTCATTCCGCCGCCCGGTCCTCCGGTGTCTGTCCGCATGAACCGGCTCCCCCGGCGGAAATACGGGGGAGCCGAAACGCGAAAACGGCCGGCATATAAAAGTATCGGACAGACTGCCGGCAGAAAGACGGACGCCGTCCCTTCAAATCGCTACCGGTATTCGATACCGACGATTTCATAGTCGTACCGGTATCCGTGGAGCGTGAGGTAATCCTTCGCCTCGAATGTGTAGGGCAGGTTGTAGGTCGTAACTCCCGCCGGAAGCATGACCGTATCCTCCATCACCTTGTCGTTCTTCGTCGGATTGCCTTCTGCGTCGTGGTGACGCCTCCATACGATGTAGTGGCAGGCGGCGGAGTGCTGCAGCGAAAGCTTCTCCGTGCAGGCTTCGTCCGAATAGAAGTCGATGTAGTATTGGATGACTTTGTCGAAGTCTATCGCCCGCCAGTTCAGCGTATGGTAGATGTCTTTGGGATTCGTCAGTTCGGGAAGGACGAAATCTTTGCGGATAACGAGGGTCTCGGAACCGTTCGATACGGTGGCCACCGCACGATAGGTGCCCCGTTCGGTCAGCCTGAAGGCCCAACGTTCGTTCGGCGTGTAGGATTGGTGCGTTATCTCCTCCCCGGTCCGCAGATTGACGAGTTCGACGGAGCAGGAGAAGTTTCTCCATGCGGCATCGTCGGTCTCGAAGGAGCAGCGCACCACGATTGTGCGCGAGAGGTCGATGTCTTCGGGATGGGAGAGGATGGGCATGGTGAGTTCGAATCCGGGGAGAGTCACCTCGAAATCCGCGGTGCCGTAGCGGCACTCGAAGGTGCCGTCTTCGCGCCGGACGGCCGCCCCGTAATGGAGCGTGTACTCGCCGGGCTGCAGCCGGCAGCTGCCGGCCTTTCCGCGCATGACCTCCTCGCCGGTGTACAGGTCGTATATCCGCATCCCCCTGACCTGACCGTCCGCCCATTCGCTGCCTGTCAGCCGTACGTGAACGTCGATATTCACCGAACCGTAGGCATACAGTCCGCCCATGGCGATGGCGAAGCCGTCATCCGCTATCCATTCCATGGACCGGTCGCTGAAATCGACTTCCGGCTCCGGTTCCGGCTCCGGCTCCGGCTCGTCGGTGGGATATATGGCCTTGAATGCCTTGATGTCGTTTTCGCTGAAGCCGCTCCAGCCGAGCGGATTGGTCTCTTTCGTCATGATGGACTTTTCATCAAGGCCCGACAATCCAAGAATAGGTGTGGTGTCATCTGGTGTCGGGTCGTTTGCACATGCCGTATGTCCGAACCCGATGGCATGTCCTATCGCATGCAGTATCATATCGCGGGCCTGGGTAGTGCCTGTGCCGGGCCTGTAGGTACAGCTCATATTGATGATGACACTCCCCGGATTGCCGGAAAAGTCCGGAGGAGTGACGAACATAAGCGAAGTATCGTCGTTATCGGAATTGTATTCTGCCGATATGACGATTTCTCCTGCTCCGGAAGTAGCGAAAGTAATGGCGCATTGGGCCTTTTGGTTCCAGTAATCGATAGCCTCCTGAATCGCGTCATAGTAGTCCAGTACCCCGGATGTCACTATATTGATAGTCCGTTTCTCGGCGCTGACTACGTTACGGCTTACATCCTGCGTCTGCCGGGTCGGTTCAATCGTTTTCAGTTCTGCGAGGTATTCATGACGCAACAGGATATCTCCTTCCACGACATAACCCCGTTCGGTAACGGAAACCGCTGATGTATCGTATCCCATTTGTCCGATGAGGTAAATGTCTGCCTCCTGTTGCAGCTGCTGCGCCGTTTTCGTTTCGGAGTTTATCACCTGTTCTCCTGTGCACGCGACCGCACTTAGCATAAGTGCACATAAAGGGAAAAATAAAGTTTTCATGATTAGGTCTCATTGAAGATTCATACTGTCAGTTATTTTGGTATCCGCCGGTCCCAGGATAGACAACCCATACATAGGGCGCTGTTGCATCAGTGTAAACAACATAAGCTATCCGGTCGGCATTCTTCATGTTGAACCAAGAACAAATGTAATCCGGTTTGTTCTGATTATTCTGCCATACATACCGTTCGCTCATAAAAGCTACACATTCTTCCCAATATGCAGTTGATGCTATGTAAGCTACTGCAGTATGCACTAAGGGGAGTTCGTCAAGATATACTAATTCGTAGCGTATCTTCGTGAGCGGCTGTTCTCCTTTGTAAATAATTTCCTTGTCGTTTTCTTCCAGTATTTCCCGTGTTTCCGCCTCTTTGAGTACGGACAGCGGCTGTCCGCACAGTTCGTACAGCGGTTCTTTGAACGTATCGTAACGGGGTTGTACTTCCACGGTGCAGACGGCGCTGCCGGAGTCGGCTGTTGCGGTGACGGTCGTGGTGCCGACGTGCCGGGC
>ENA-OPEE01002062-OPEE01002062.1-human-gut-metagenome-genome-assembly--contig:-NODE-2062-length-13272-cov-4.261708_pt1 | contig 13272 bp, 10 predicted proteins | sample MGYA00241263_ERZ501506 | MGnify/ENA primary metagenome ERZ501506 (study PRJEB25962, sample SAMEA2042626) | human gut metagenome | biome: human gut; feature: human-associated habitat; material: faeces...
TAAACCAATCCACAGCACCTTGTCTATTGTAGCATTTTGTCCTTGGAGAGGGACTTTAATAACTACTACTTTATAATACGAGGAGATTTAATCATGCGTAATGATTCTGATCGCCTGCAATGGCAGACGGAAAAAAATTATATCATGAATACGTTCCACAATGGGCTTAGACGTATTCAAACCGATTCAAAGACCGCACAGCAATATGTGCTGCTGTGCCTCGCACTCGCAGTTGCCGCCCTGATTATGGTTTCGGGCGGCTCTGGCGAGGACGTGATTTCGGTAGTATTTAGACCGTTCGTTAATTTTATTCGGGTAATTGCATGGCTGGCAGAGTGCCTTGGCGTCATTTACCTCTTTGGTTATATCCCCCACAGTTGGTCATATTACGACGATTTTTCGCGTGCTGGTATCTGCAACCAGGCGCATGAAGCACCACTGCTAGTTAAGGCCAACAGGGATGGTAATATTCAACAGCTTACTTTCAGCCTTAAAGGCTGCCCGCTCGAATACTGGGAAGACAATCGGACAACAATCGAATCCGCACTTAATGTGACCGTCCTCTCTATCACTCAGGGCAGCAACAACCAGCTCTTTGACCTTCGTGTTGTTGCCGGGTGCAACCTTATGGGGCGGCTAATCCCGTGGGCAGATACATATATGGACGATAGCGACACAAAAATCGTCTTGGGCATCAATGCGGCAGGCATTCCCGTTAGCATTGATTTTAGCCAGCTGCCTCATTGGCTTTTGGCTGCTGCCACCGGCATGGGTAAGACGCAGTTGGCACTGTTGATTCTCTACCAGCTGTCGCAAAAAGGCTACGACATCTACCTCGCCGATTATAAAGGTGTGGACTTCGGCCCCGAATATCGTAAGACGGGGCATTATGCAGATGATGATGCTGCCCTTGAGCAGATGCTTGACAGTGTTGTACATGAGCTTAACCATCGCCGTACAGAGTTTTCTATCGCTGGCTGTGCAAATCTTGAGGAATATGTCCAGACGACCGGAGAAGAACTGCATCGAATCGTCGTTATCCTGGATGAAACCTCGATGATTCTCGATACAACTGGACGTGATAAAGATGGCAAGGCAGTAGTTGCCTCGATTACGAACAAGCTCCTCGCCATTGGCCGTCTGGGCCGTGCGCTCGGTATTCATCTGCTTGTGGCAACTCAGCGCCCCGACGTAGGGTCTGTTCCGGGTAGTCTTAAAGCACAGCTTGACGGTCGTATTTGCGGCCACACTGCCGATGCACAGAGTTCCATTGTTATCTTGGATGACGGCAGTGCCGCAAAGCTCCCTGCTATTCCCGGACGCTTCATCATCCGCAATGGCAGTGGGTCGGACGAAATTATTCAGGCTTACTACTATCACCAGTGACCAAGGAGTCGACTATGAAAAATCCACCTCTACAACAGGGCCATGACGGCCCGCGGGCACCACCGTTGCGTCCTTATCAGGCTGACACCCTTCAGCGTATGAAATCCTACGAGGGAAATGCCGCCCTGTGCGTTATCGCAACCGGCCTTGGCAAGACACGAATTTTTGCTGAGTACATCCGCTGTGATGTACTGGAAAATGACCACCACATACTGATTTTATCTCACCGGGAAGAACTCGTGATACAGCCGTTGGAATACCTCAAAGGCCTTCCCTGCGGCATCGAGCAGGGAACCACACATGCACACGGGGAACCCATCATCAGCGCTTCGGTGCAAAGCCTTGTGGGGCGGCTCGACAAGTACAACCCCTACAGTATCGATACCATCATCATCGACGAGGCCCACCACAGTGCTGCACCGACCTACCGCAAAATTTTTGAGTACTTCAAAAATGCCGTTCGTTTTGGCTTCACTGCAACCGCAATCCGCGGTGATGGTGTCGGCCTGGATGTGGCTTTTGACGACATTTTGTGCGAGTATAACACCCTATACGGCATTGAGCACGGGTATCTTAGTCCTATAGAAGCTTGTCAGGTTAATCTCAAGTATGACTTGGGGACAGTGCAGTACCGTGAGGATACTGGCGATTATGATGCCGCAGATATAGCACGCGTTATGTCTGGCACAGCAGCGGGTATCGCGGAGGCCTACACCTCAAACGCACGTGGGCAGACCATCATTTTCGCACCATCCATTGAAGAGGGCAAAAATGTGACAGCACTGCTCAATTCCCAGCATGGTGCCAGTACCGCGGCCTTTATCGATGGCACTACTCAAAATAGAGGACGTCTGTTGGAGGCCTACCGTTTGGGCCTAATTAAAGTACTTGTCTGCTATGCTGTCCTGACGGAAGGTGTTGACCTGCCGATGACAGAAACCGTTCTGCTGGCCCGCCCGGTTGCCACAACCAATGTCGGCCTGTATGCGCAGATGGTAGGTCGCGGCCTGCGGTTGCATCCGGGAAAAAGTGCCTGCAAGATTATTGATTGCGTGGGCATTTCCAGGATGCCGATATGCACGGCAGCAACGCTAATCGGCGAGGAACCGCTAGCTCCCAAACCTAAAAAGGAGCAGGTGGAAAAGTTGCCGGAGGAAACCGAACCGATAAAGGTACTTACAGGTGCGGACATTCCCGATACCTGGATAAAAAATCAGAAGGAGGTAGACGTTATGGCACTTGGCGAAGGTGTTACCACCCATGATGTCGCATGGATTACACTCAAGGATGGCGGCTATATACTGCCTATCCCGACCGTAACCTACCGCATCAGCAAACCGCTGACTAACGGCATGGTGTACCTGCGGAAAAATAAAGCGTGCTCCAAGAGTGCGGTGCCATTACAATTTGCATTAGACTATGTGTATCAGGACTTGAAACAGAAGCATGCTAAATATCAACATATCTGGGACAAAAAACAGCGCTATAAGTGGGATAGACAACCCATCACCAATGAGCAAATTGCCCTTATCCACAAGCTGGCCCCGGATTACAAAATTGACACCCATAAAATGACACGAGGGGATGCCTCGCGGGCGATACAACTGCTGACCTACAAGCCGGAAGAATGGACGCCCCAAACGACACCCTCGGAGGTGCAGGACGATGCCAAGAAAAGCCCGTAAACTTTCGTCCTGCGGCGTGTATCACATCATGATCCGTGGAATTAACCGCATGACCATCTTTAATGATGATGCCGACAATCTGAACTTTTTACATATTCTCGATTTTTGCGCAGATGAAAATTTTATCATCATGGCATACTGCCTGATGGGCAACCATCTGCATCTGCTCGCGAAGGATTGTAACGATTCCTTGCAACACATGATGAAGGCCATCGGGGTACGGTACGTTGCCTACTACAACCGCCGCTACCAGCGGACAGGCCCGCTCTTCCAGGGCCGTTACAAATCCCAGCCTGTCACAACCAAAGGCTACTTCCTGCGGGTACTGCGCTATATCCACCGCAACCCGGTCGCTGCCGGAATGGTGCAGGATATGCAGGACTACCCGTGGAGCAGCTACATTGACTACTTTGCTAGTCGAAAAAAGCCGTTATGTCATGTAGACACAAGCTACGCGCTTGCACTGCATGATTTAGATTGGCTGCGGCACTACCACCAGCAGCCAGAATTAAATGCCCGCGGCATTCTGGAGGATTCTCCGCTGCCTGCCTTTACGGATGCTGAACTTTGTGACTTTGTACGTGCAACGGCAGGCATGGAATGCCACGAAATCCAGCTTTACCCCGAATCCACCGCAACCCCGCTGCTGCGCCGTCTGGTAACACAAGAGGGCGTCAGCATTACACAACTCTCACGGCTTACAGGGATGGCACGCGGAGACATCCGCCGCCGTCTGCTGTGAGCGGTGATACAACTCTCAAAGGAGAAATCCCATGAAGAAAGAAAGCTTTATTTACAGCACTCTCACGATTGGCGGTTCGAAGGAACAGGTCAATGAAGTAATGAAGTACATCTGCGATGACATCTATGACATTGGGAGCATTGATTTGAATAAAATCTGTGCTGTGCCGGTACACCTGAACATTGGCCCCGATGATGAAGTTTCTTGCGGCGAAAAGCTTTACCGCCATTATCTTGATTTAGTTCCTTACCCTACAGAAGAGGAAGAAGAAAATTTTCTTGCTGTTCTTAGCCGTGCAGATCAGCGCCGGTTCCTTTTGGGAAAAATGGCTGTGCTGAACCGGAAGGAATACGGCTATCCTACTTATACCGGCTGGTGCACGGAACACTGGGGTACAGACGAAAACGTGATATCTTTTGAAGAATGTAATGAAAATAGCATTGCATTTCTCACCCATAGCGCACCTGCAAGTGAGGCTATTCATACGCTCTCAATTCTTTTTCCTAAAGTAAAACTTACTTTCGCGTGGGAGGAAAACAAGGTCGCCCTTATGGACGATGAAGTAGTTTTACATTATGAAGTATATCGTTACGGGGAGCTGGCAGAATCCAAATCTGCCATTGCCGGAAAGACCCACTGGCAATATAACGGCAGCTTAAAAAAACCGTTGTACTGCACGCCCCAAGAAGATAATGATTATGGGGAAATCCCTGAAGGAATTTCTGCGGAGGATTTTGAGGAACCGGACGCTATGCCTTTCTAACCCTGCCTCGTTTGAAAAGTAAACATCAAAAGGACGACAGCCTTTATTGGCTCTCGTCCTCTTTTTGTTGTCTAGTCTCAATATTGTCAAATAAAGGGCTGTCCCAAAAAGTTTTAAATGGGATTCCTAACCCCACACATATCCGTGCAACTATTTCAGTTGAAGTATTTTTAGTGGTAGCATAAGGCTTGACAGTCTTTTTAAGGACAGATGGTGCAATGCCGGAACGCTCAGCCAGCTTGTTGACACTGTAGCCGCGCTCGTCTGCAAGCTCCAAAATGCGCAGCTTAATTGCCTCCTGTAGTAGCATTTGCCCTCACCACCGTGTACAATAAAGTATATTTATTGTACCGATTTGCTAAGGGAAAAATCGTCTACCTGGAGACGATTTGAATCTTGCTCTTACGTGCTGATGTGCTATAATATAAAAGGAAGGTGATAAATGGATGCAAAAACTATCCCACACCGCACCGTACATAGCCTATGCTGTGGCAACTGCTGGGATGGCTGTGCTGCTACTCCTTGGCAGCTCGCCGGGAGCAATAGTTGCCCGCAGTTACCGGGCGTATAATGGGCGCGCTGTTCCCGGCTACACAGAATATACGTACCGGGATGTTAATCTGTCCTTCTCGGTGCCGCTATCACCTGTGACCGCGGTGGAAGCACGCGCGAAAAAAGACGGTTATATCTTGTTTGCCTATCCGCGCTGTCCCTACTGTCGCAACCTGCTCCCTGTGCTTGCCGCTGTTGCTACAAGTGAAGGGGTCACGATGGACTACTGCCAGGTAGACCTATATCGGGATATATACACCTACAACTCGGATACTGCCGCACCAGTGCAAACCAGACCAGCGGGGGAAGGCTACACCGAACTGCTAACCTGGCTGGATGACTACCTGGCCGAGTACACCGTCTCCGACCCGGAGAAAAATGAAATTGATGTCGGGGAGAAGCGTATCGGTGCACCGACCATCATCAAGGTGGAAGATGGCAAGCCCGTGTCAAAATGGCAACTATCGGATGCTTCAATATTTGTAGGCGGATACCCGGAAAACAAATACGCAGTCTGGGACAATTCCATACAGGAAGGAGTTGCAGATTCCTTGCGGGAGTATCTGGAAACTGCGTGATGTATCGGGGACGGTGAGTCGCGCAGCGATCTCCCCCGTCCCCGATTTAAAAGAATCCAAAGCCGCCACTTATCAATAGAGTGGCGGCGGCAAAATTAAAAAGTAGCCTCGGCGCTAGATGCCGAGAAGGAGTGTTTTTATGAAAAAGAATATCGTATTGGCAGTTATTGCGACTGCGGCTATGGCGCTCAGCCTGGTAGGATGCGGCGTTAAGGTCACGAACATCTCGGTTCCGGATGCTGCGACCCTCGAAAAGGGCGAGAGCATCACGTTGCCGGTGAATTTCGGTACGGAGGATGCGCCTGCAGAAACGCCTGTCATCGCAACCGGTGAGTCTGCTACGGCAGAAACTGCTGCGCAGGATGAAAAGATTGCCAAGGCGGCTGAGAAGCTGACGCTCGCGTGGACTTCCTCCGATGAGAGCGTCGCTACGGTCGATGAGACCGGCACCGTTACAGCAGTCGCAGCCGGTGAGGCTGAAATTACCGCAGCGGTCAAGGATACCGAGATGCAGGATGTCTGCGTCATCACCGTTAAGGTGTCCGCAAAAGAATTAAAGGTTCCCGATACCCTGGATGTCAAACTCAACGATACAGACGAAGCCGCAATCGAAGCGAAATGCGAGCCGGAAGATGCGTCCAACATTTCGTTTGATTTCGCTTCCAGCGATGAGGAAGTCGCCACCGTCGATAAGGACGGCAAGGTAAAGGTCCTTAAAGCAGGTGAGTGCGACATCACTACGACCCTCTTGCAGGATGGCGAAAAGGTCACCGAGAAGACAACTCATGTGAAAGCGTTTTATGAGGTTGAAAGCATCACGCTCGATTCCAACGAAGGCAAACTGACGGTCGGTAACTCTCACACCATTAAGGCAACTGTTGCCCCCAAAGAGGTTGCCGCCGAGACCACCATCGAGTGGTCGTCCAGCAACGAGAAGGTTGCTACTGTCGATTCCAATGGGAAGGTAACTGCCGTTTCCTCCGGGAATGCAACCATCACCGCAACTGCCGGTGAGGAGAGTGCCAACTACGAAGTGACGGTTGAACAGCCGAAGAAGGTCACGACCAGCAACAAGACTTATAAAAGCAGCAGTTCCAGCAACAGTTCTGCTGCTGTGACGCCTTCCAACCCGGCACCTGTTGTCCCGGCTCCCGCACAGCCTGACCCGGCACCGGCACAGCCTGACCCTCAGCCGGAACAGCCGAGTGGTGGCGATAATGGTGGCTCCAATGACTCTGGCAATTCTGGCAACTCTGGTGATTCCGGTAGCGGCGGCGACACAGATTGGTGGGGAACTGTGATTCCTGGTCGTGCTGATAATGGCTGCACGCCAGAGCAGCAAGCTGGAGGAGTATGTTAGCTCTTCGTTGCTGTATAGGAATTATTATCAGTTAAAATATAGCTGGAATTTTTTGAAAAAAGTGAAGTGGCTGTCTGATATCAGACAGCCATTTTTTGATTTACTGCGATGATAGGATGAAAAAATAATGGATAAAAAAATAAAATTTTTTTGATATTATCCTTGACGGGCTGTGCGAACAGCATACAATAAAAAATGTAGATAGATAACATAAACGGCGCAAGCCGAACGATTAACAATTATGCTGTAAAGGCATTTTCTGCTTCAACCTTTTGGTTTCTGGTGTATTTGTCTAACCAATCCTATTACCTGGATCGTTGCGTGCAGCCTTTTCTGCGGATTTTATTTTCGTTGGGAACACCAGCAAAAACATTGCTTAAAAAGTGCGAGATGATCCATCTCAGAAGATTATCGGGGTCTCTGCCAGTGGATTCTGTCTGAAGGAACGTCTTGGCAATCTCCGCAATGTCATCGACCAGAATTCCGACGAAATGCGAATCGCCATGATCGCCATGCAGGATGAACAGTTTGCCCATCAGACGTTTATGTCTGAACTGTGTAACCATAAACACTTCTTCTCGAATCAATTCCGGCCATGCCACAGGATCGATTTTAAGGCACCATACAGCACGTTTCAGTGCCAGATGACAAAAGGGGTTTACAAGAAGCAAAAACGACGTTACACAGCCCTCCAGGCATCACGCAATGCATCGTATTCCCATGCAAGGTAACAATATTCCATTTTCATATCAAAACCTGCCAAACCGTGACGCTTTCGAATGAACTTTCTATATACTGCCTATCGATCTACATATCCCACACGCCCCCTGCCAGTCCCACACAAAAACCATACCAAAACCACTCCCTTTGTTCCCCTAGTCCAATTGCAGCAAAGTAAAAATATAATTTGTCGAGTATATACGAGATAACTTGCAATCTGTCGAAAAAGGTCACCTTTCGGTGGCCTTTTTCTCGTAAGTGGGGAGAAAACGCGGTATAATGGTGTATTTCACCACAAAACGGGAGGGCTACCGGGAATATAAGAGCCGGGAGTATCTTTGCAAAACCTATCCCACAGGAGGATGTGCACCGAAAACGCCAAGTGCGAGAAAACCGTGCTGCGCCATGTCTGGCAGGACTATGTGGAGATGGCGGAGCATGTCCGGTATAAGCCTATTGTGTTGCGGAGCAATCAAGCGTTTCGTTTTGTAAATGAATCGTGCATACAAAAAGCAGACCCGTGAGTCCACGGGTCTGCTTTTTTGTATTTGCGATAGGGAAGAGTATGGACGGGTTACGCAGGTATCGATCCGGGAGATTCGGTTTCCAAACACCCACATCCGCTGGGCTTTTCGCGGATTCGTATGGCTTTTTATTTGTGGGCGGGCTCCTCGCCGGCTGGACATTCTCTCCCCATTTGGCAGCCGCTACCGAATGATTCGTGAAGGATTAATTGGTGGGAAGTTCGCGATAGGTCATTCTTTCAAAATCAGAATAACCACCAGCGTCCTCTCCATTGCCGGAAGCGTATAACCCCAGTGTACAGCCGACAAAACCGCCGGCATGTTCCGTGCTTAAAGAACGCAGATCAATGTCGGAGATAACCGGTTTCCATTCACTATTGCTTTGGTAAAGAACACTGGCCACAAGCCCTTCTACGCGCAACTTCAGTTTAATGGGGAGTGCAGCCGGCAGATCCATTCGCGCCAAACAGCTGTCTTTACCATCTTTGCAAAGAGAAACAACAAGTTTGACCCCCGAATCCTGGGGATAGCACTCTGCCCGCAGATGGTTTTCGTTGCTTTGAACCATGGCAATACCGGCGCAATCACTCTCTTTGCAGAAATGCGGGATAAAGCTGGTTTCAAATTCGCAATTCCAGTGTTGCTGACGCAGCGCGAGGTATGCAGGCTCACCGCAATCCTTCAAGCTGTCGCAACGATGGAAAAGACGAACAATATGCTCTTCTGCGTGCAGTTCCAGTTCGTGATCGCGGTGATTGCGCAAAGTCAGCAATTCCAGCGGCAGAGAAGGTGTATCAAACGTATAGGTTTTACATTGGGGTACGTCGTCAGAAGGCTGCCCCTCGTAAGGCAGCGTGACTACTTCTTCAAGATGACCGACCCCCGCATTTACAACCGGCCAACCATCTTCCCAGGTGACCTTTGCCAAAAAGGTTTCACGCCCCAACAACGTGTACCCTTGGTTCGGCCGGCAAGCCAATACAACCATATACCAGTTGCCGTTTCCGTCATCCACTAAGTCGGCATGACCGACGCAGGTAACAGGATATTGGGCTCCCAAATGGCGATGCGTCAGAATGGGGTTGCAGGGGCAGTACTCGTAGGGACCAAACACATTTTTGCTGCGCGCGATCATGACGCTGTGGTGGATGGAAGTACCGCTTTCCGCATGCAAAATGTAATAGTAACCGTCCTTTTTGTACAGGTGAGGTCCCTCCGGCCAAATGGCTTTGCGCTGGAATCCGGTAAGTACAATGGTGGCATCGGGCTTTAACTTCATCGTGTCCAGATCCAGAGTTTGAATCCAAATTTCGCAGTCGCCATTGTAGCGGTACCCGGCAGAACGCGGCCGTTGGCCGATATAATAGCAGGTACCGTCATCGTCAAAAAAGAGACTGGGATCAATGCCGCCGGTAGACTCACCCAAATAGTAAGGCTCGGACCAAGGGCCGCGCGGATCTTTTGCAGTGACGATAAAATTTCCTTGGTCGGACACGTTGGTGGTAATCATATACCAGGTGCCCTTATGGTAACGAATGGTAGGGGCAAAAATCCCCTGGGAATGCTGACAGCCGGACAAAGGAACCTGAGAATCACGATCGAGCACATTGCTGATCAAATTCCAGTGGACAAGATCTTCGCTCTCAAAAACCGGCACGCCGGGAAAATACGCAAATGTCGAATGAACCGTATAGAATTTGTTCCCTACCCGGCAAATCGAAGGGTCGGGAAAGAAGCCTGTCATGATAGGATTTTTAACGGAAAGCATAGAAAACCTCCAGGTATAAAGGTGTGATATTCTGCATGCAAAAATATAGAGCTATGGCCGCTGCATCCAAGAGGAAAAACAGATGCAGCGGCCATAGCTATTAGAGGGTGCCGCCGAACTGACTTTTCGGATTACAGGCACTGGAAAACAGGGGCGGATGGCAGGAAAAGAATTTTACTCTTTTACACTGCCAATGGTCATGCCGGATACAAAGTATCTTTGCAGGAAGGGATAAAGCAGAATGATGGGAAGCATCGTCACCACAGTAGCGGCGGAACGCACGGTAACCGGCGTGACGACTGCGGTAGCGGTGTTGCCGCCGGTGGTGGCACTGCCGCTTTGCTGCATGACAGAGGAAAGAAGCTTCATCAACTCATATTGCAGGGTCGTATACTGGGTGTTCATCCGGTTGTACAACATAGCATCGAACCAGGAGTTCCACTGTCCGACAGCTACGAACAGGGCGACGGTGGCATACACCGGCTTGCACAGGGGCGAGATGATACGGGTAAAGATGGTGAAATCGTTGGCACCGTCAATCATGGCGGATTCTTCCAGCGCGCTGGGCAGACCTTCCATGAAAGTGCGCATAACCAGAACGTTAAATGCGCTGACCATGCCTGGAATGACGTATACCCAGAAAGAGTTGGTCAGGTTCATGTTGCGGTACAAAACCAAGGTGGGGATCATACCGCCGTTCACGTACATGGTGATGACCCAGAACAAAGACAGCTGGGAACGGAACAAAAAGCGTTTGCGGCTGATGATGTAGGCCAAAAGTGCGTTCGTTACCAGGGCGAAGATGGTTCCCAACACAGTTCTGGCCACCGAAACCACTGCACCGGTGAGGATGTTCTGCTGATGCAGAACCGTTTTATAGTTCGAGAGCGTAAAGATGCGCGGCCACAGATGGATGCCACCGCGTACGGCGTCGACACCGTCGTTGAAAGAAAGCGCCACCGTGTTCAGAACAGGATACAGCGTAATGGTGACGAACAAAACCAGGAAAATGGTATTGCAGGTAACAAAGACTTTGTCCATGGTGGATGATTTGATTTTCATGTGTACCCTCCCCTTAGAACAATCTGTCTTCACCGGCACGTTTGGCAATCCAGTTTGCGCCGAGAATCAGAATAATTGCAACGACGCTCTTGAAGATACCGGCTGCAGTACCCAAAGAATAATCGTTCTGGCTGATGCCCCAAGTCAAGGTGTAGATATCAATGGTTTCCGAAACACTCTTGACCAGGCCGTTGCCAAGCAGATACTGGACTTCAAAGCCTGCATTCAATACGTTGCCAATATTCATGATCAGCAGAATCATAATGGTGGACTTGATGCCAGGAAGCGTGACGTGCCAGATTTTGCCCCACCGGCCGGCACCATCCAAAGTGGCTGCCTCATACAGGCTGGGATCGATGGAGGTAATGGCGGCCAGGTAGACAATGGCATTCCAGCCGGTTTCCTTCCAAACATTGGCAAATGCAACGATTGGCCAAAAATAACCCGGATTGGCGAAGAAGTTGATGGGCGAATTCAGAATGCCCAGGTTCACCAGCATCTCATTGATGATACCGGTGGAAGACAGCGCATCGTGCAGAATACCGGTGACAACGATCCAGGAAAGGAAGTGGGGCAGATAGGAAACCGTTTGAACAAGCTTTTTGCCGAACATGTTGCGTACTTCGTTCAGCAGGATGGCGAAGATAATGGCCATTAAAAAGGTGGTCACCAGATTGAGAACGCCCATGGCCAGAGTGTTACGGATATCACGCAAAAAGACGTCGTCAGAGAACAGGAATTTAAACTTTGCCAGTCCTACGAATTTAGATCCGAAGAGGCCGTCTTTGGGTTTGTAGTCCTGAAAGGCCATTACCCAGCCTGCCAGTGGAACATAATAAAATACGATGCCGTATACAAAAAAGATAGCCGCACAGACCATCAGAAATTTCTGGCGTGAAATCTCTTTCCATGTAATACGCTTTGATGGATTTTTCATTGGAGAGTCCTCCTAAGGAACGTGTATGGCGAATCATGTGTTGCAAACTAACGTTTAAGGAGCTTGCGGGTTGAATGCATTTCATAAAAAAGTGGCCACAGCTACACCGTGCAACCGTGGCCACTTGTATGTGTCAACGTCTATGTCGCCTGCAATAACGGGCATCAAAGACCGGCACGGCGCTCAAGCTCAGTTTGCATTTCTGCCAAGAAATCCTGCGGATTGGCTGCGTTGTACGCAGTCATGTATTGATTCCAGGTGCTTTCAAAATCAGGCGCCATAACAACTTTGGGCAGCCATTCGTGTTTGACTTCGCCCATCTTGACCCAGGCAACACCACCGGGGGTTGCGGTAGTCATTGAACCGGAGTAAGAATACATCGGGAACCAGGGGCCCTCTTCTTCTTTCACAGAACCGATCATATCGACGTAGCTGTCTACGCCGTAGGCAGCAAACGCTTTCTGCAGGGGGGTGGACAGGCCGTCCAGGAATTCGCTTGTCTGCTGCTCGGGCTTCATGGCGTTCTTGCCGTCCCGGCTGGTGCCCAGCCACTGCGGCATGTAGGAATAGCTGCACAGGTGTGAGGCCTTGTAGGTGGGATCCGCGCATTTCGTCCGCATTTCATCGGTGCGGTAATACAGGCCGTTTTCATCAACCAGGTAATCCTCACCTTCAACGCCCCAGAAGCGAAGATCGTGGATTTCCTGATCCAGCAGATCGTTCATAAACTTAAATGCAGCGTCAATATCGGAGCAGCTGGTGGTAACGGCCACGCCGCTGGAATTGTTCAGGGTATCGGCGTAGGTGTGCCAGCGGTTTTCCATTCCTTCGTCAATGGTCAGGCCCAGCGGAACGTAGTTGCAGCCCTGCTCGTCCAAACCCTGCTGTTTGAAAACATCATTGACATTGTTCGCGAAGTCCCACCACTGGTCGCACATGCCCAGCACAGCGCCGGTGGAAAGCTTGGCGATGTATTCATCGTAGGTCTGGGTGGCGAATTCTACGTCCACGTAGCCTTTCTGGTATTCTTCGTTCAATTTCTGGAAATACCTCTTGGCAGTAGGCGTGGTATTGTAGTCAACCACCTGCATCGTATCCTTGTCTACAATGACAGAGCCATCGTTGGGATACCCATCAAGGAACTGGGGTGCATTCTCGATGCAGAAATAGCGCCAGTCTTCGCAAAGTGCCGTGT
>ENA-OPEE01002064-OPEE01002064.1-human-gut-metagenome-genome-assembly--contig:-NODE-2064-length-13257-cov-3.124830_pt1 | contig 13257 bp, 17 predicted proteins | sample MGYA00241263_ERZ501506 | MGnify/ENA primary metagenome ERZ501506 (study PRJEB25962, sample SAMEA2042626) | human gut metagenome | biome: human gut; feature: human-associated habitat; material: faeces...
CGCTGGCGCATACCGCCGGACAGCTCGTGGGGGAAGTTCTTATACACGCCCTCGCTGTTGGCGATGCCCACCATCTCCAGCAGCTTGATGGAGCGCTCCTTGATCTGCTCCTCGGTCAAATTGCGCGTAAGCTGGTGAACGATCGTGCCGACCATCTCGAGATGCCCCAGCTCCTCTGTGCCGACTGTGGAAGTCCAAGGGCCACAAGCACGAAAAAGCCTTGCGGCGCAAGGGTTACAGGCCGAAAAAGAGAGGGAAAACGCGAATATGCAAAATGCCGGTTGGATCCATTCCTTTGACGCGGACTACCACTATCGCGGCTCCGACCTTCACTACCATGTGAACGTGTCCGCCGCGCTTTCGGAGGGAGGTGCGACATGGTAAAGGAGTTTATTTCACAGCTCCCTCCGGACAAGCTGACGCCCTTTGCAAAGCATCCCTATCAGGTGCGGGAGGATGCCGCTATGGACGAGCTGGTGGAGAGTATCCGTGTCCACGGCGTTCTATCGCCTCTGTTGGCACGGCCAAAAGGGGAGAGTTACGAGTTGGTCAGCGGGCATCGGCGGCGATTGGCGGCGCAGAAATTGGGCCTGCCCACCGTGCCGGTGCTGGTGCGGGAAATGACCGACGATGAAGCGGTGATCCTGATGGTGGACAGCAACCTCCAACGGGAAAACCTGCTGCCCAGCGAAAAGGCATTTGCTTACAAGATGAAGTTGGAGGCAATGAAGCATCAAGGAATGACTTGTGGACAAGTTGGCCACAAGTCAAGGGATGCCGTCTCAAACGATGACAGTGGGCGTACTATCCAGCGTTACATTCGCCTGACCAACCTCGTCCCACCGTTGCTTCAGATGGTGGACGATGGACACATCGCCTTTTCTCCCGCCGTGGAGTTGTCTTATCTTACCCGCGATGAGCAGGCGGAGCTGTGGGACTTGATCGGGCAGGAGGACGCCACACCATCGCTGTCACAAGCACTCCGCATGAAGCAACTCTCCCGCGAGGCAAAGCTGACACCGGAGGTGCTGTACGCCATTCTCACCGAGGAAAAGCCCAATCAGAAAGAGCAGATCCGCATCAAAACCGAGTCGCTGCGGAAGTATTTCCCGCGCAATTACTCTGCGCAGCAGATGGAGCGGGAGATCATCAAGCTGCTGGAGGCCCGTTACCGCGCGAAGGACAGGGGAGAGCGATGATTTTCGCATACTGGCGCTATACAGATTTCTCCCATACAATGTTGGCAGAAAGGGGCGAACTATATATGGAACAAAATTTACCGCCATTGCCGCAGGTCATTTTTGAGAACGGTCTTTACTACGAGCTGCGGGGCGAGCAGTATTATCCCTGCCTTTTGCCGCCGGAGTCGGACACCACAGAGGACAAGCTGCTGAAAATCATCATACGCCAGATGGCGGAGGCACAGGGCATCGACGAGGACTTGAAGGCGCGGGATCAATTGGCGTGGGTAGGTGCGATGAACAACATCAAAAGCGCCGCGCTTGAGATCCTGCGAGAGTCCAAATAATGCCCCAAGAAGGAAACAAAAGCAAAAAATCAACGCAAGCGGAGACAGGTCAAATGCCTGCCTCCGCTATTTTTATGCCCCAACGGGCAAGGAGGAACAATATGGATTATTTCTACGAGCATGAATCAGAGCTATTTACATTTTACCGTGTTCCAAAGGTTCTGTTTACAGAGGAACCATTCAAAAACATGAATTGTGAAGCAAAATTACTTTACGGATTATTGTTGGACAAAATGGGACTTTCCCGCAAAAGCGGGTGGTTCGATAAGCAAGGGCGCGCCTTTGTTTACTATGGCATCAACCGTATTATGGAGGACTTGGGCTGCGCCCACAGCAAGGCGGAGAAGCTGCTATCCGAACTGGAGCAAGCTGGCCTACTGCGCCGGAAACGGCAGGGGTTGGGGAAACCATCTATGCTGTATCCCCTAAAGTTCGAAAATCGAATTTCTTGACTTTCGATTTTCGAACTTCAAGAACGCTGAAAATCAGCGCACCTGAACGCTGATTTTCAGCGTCTAATAAGACTGAGTAGAGCGATACTGAGATAAATATATACCAAGCCGAAAAAAGAATAATAGGGAGGATCATCAGATGAAGAACAAAGAGAACTTACGGGAAAAGCAGGTAAATCTCCGCTTGACGCAGGCAGAATATGAGCGGCTCACCCGCACCGCGCAGGACCACGGCATCGGGCGGGCGGCGTATCTCCGCATGGTGCTGCGGGGCGCGTGGCTGCGGGAGGACGGCAGAAAATCAGAATAGCTTTTTCCGCTGGAATTTGATGCAGGCCGTCACACGGTCACGGATATAGGGAGCATCCCGCTTGGCGTAAAACTCCAGCGGCTTCGAAAGGGAGGCCATGATCTCTTTTTCGGCAAAGTCGCAGCGAAGCTGCGGCCTATAGAGATTTTGCGCCGCGTGGACCTGTCGGACAAAGCCCGTTTTCATGGGCTGAGCCTTGAGCTGACGCACCAATGCAGCCGGTTCGATCTCCATGGGATAACCAAATGGTATCTATATTCCTTCAGCGACAAGCCTAGGTCTTCCGTAGTTTTTGTGCGAACCTCGTTTATTAACGCCTTGGTCGGAACGATGATGGCAAAATTGTTTCGTGATCCCGAAAGAATCTGCTGCTTGATAAACATCCGCATAGCGGCATACAATGGCCTCATCCTTTTTGCTGTCATCCGGATAGAAAATGAAGTCTCGAAGAATCTGTAACACACGGTCTTTCGCAAAAGCTCCCTCGATCATGGTCAGCAGAGAGCTGATACCATTGGAAACCTTGTCGGTATCATTTGCTTTGTTCCACGAGTAATAGAACTTGTAAGGCGTGAAGATGCTTCCGAGACGGGTGTTTGCCCCGTCGCTTATGACCGAGAGGAAGCAATACTTCATGAGCTTGGGAATGTCACGGGTGTAGCGAATAGTGATCTGCTCCCATGCATCGTGTATGGTGGTGTCCTCTTCGATAGCCGTTTTAAATTCGCATATCGCAATCGGAATACCGTTGATGAACACAAGCAGGTCCGGACGACGCAGGCGTTCGCCCTGAACCGAGTACTGGTTCACGACTTTGAAGATGTTGTTCTCCGGATGATCGAAGTCGATGTAGTCCACATGAAGAGCCACTTGACTGATATCATCACGCACAAGATCGAAACCCTCGTTGACCAGCCAGAACGCCTCCCGGTTTCCCAGATAAAGCTGTGTAGCCTGAATCATAACCAGCTTGTTGATGATCTTCTGCATTTCTACTTCGCTCAGTCTATTTTGAGCATAACGAGCCGAAAGGAAGGAGCGCAAATCATCCAAGAGCAGTATATCCTCGTACTGCCTGTGAATGCTTTCTCCCGGCACATAGGTGTACTCTTGCTTTTCAAAAAGCTCGATTATGGCATGTTCCAGCTCATCTTCGGTGAACTTACCTTTTTCAAAGATGTAGTCCACTATGGCACCTCCTTTCAAACTGCTTCTTCAAGCGACCCTTTCACCAAAATCGGGCAAATCGCTTTTAACCTTTCCTTAAGTCGCTCGTTTATTTTTTTGCGCTCAATATAAAGCGTATAAATGTCCGCTATTGCCTTTTGAACGGAATAGTCCGGGATAGGTATTTCAACATCGCACATTTCATTCCAATCAAAAGTCTCTCTTGCGCTTCCCCATGAATGAAACCTTGCGTAGCGGTTGAACTCAGAACGAGAGAAATACAGCATGAGATACTGTGGATAGAGAGCTTTTTCATCCTTACTTCTAAACACCACATACGATGAGGAACAGATATATGTTTCTTTCGAGTCGTTTATGGCCAATGATATTTTCTCTCCGTTTCTGGATGTTACCGTCACATACGCAAACTCATTAGGCTTAACAACATAATACGGGGAAAGGTTGACACCACTCATATCGGCCTTCGTGTCAATAAACTTTTTCTCAATGGATACGCCTCGCACAGAATCCAGCCCGTATTCGAGTTCTTCATTACGAGCATCCACCAGTTCGATATAGTCACCAATGCGCTTCGCTTTTTCAGATCTTCTTAGATTGTCCATATAGCCTTCAAACACTATTTTTAGGTCTTCTAAGCCACGTTCATAGCTCTTCTGATTAGCCAGCAATGCCTTATAAAGATCAACATACTTCTTTTGAATTGGAATTGGCGGGAGCTCGACATCCAAATCACAGAAGTCATCCCATGACATCCCATCTCTTACCGAGGCGTCTGTGTGAAACCAAAAGTACCTATCTCGCTCTTCAGACTTGAGCATCATAAAGAAATACTCTTTTATTAATGGTGTGCCATCCTTGATTTTGAAAACCGTGTATGCAGGGCTAACTATTTTCTGCTTTCCAGAGTGATTAAGAGCTATCGGAAGGACAACATCTCGTCCAACGTGCATTAAGTTGCAAGCAAAGTAATCCGGTGGGACAATTTTATAATTACTCGTATCAGAACCGGCCTGTTTGGACGGCTCAAAAAATTCTTTGTCGCTATTCACACCAGAAATGTCCCACACTGTTAGATCTGGAACGCCACAACGCTCATTAAACAATTCAAGGAAGTCGCCTAAACGGTACTTAGTTAATGCCATAGCCAATCCCCCTAAATGCTTCCTCCAGCATAGCTTGAGAATGCTTTTCATCAATAAGTACTGCTTGCATTTCAGCCTGAATTCTTGTCATTTCAGAGGCGTAATCAATGTCCAAATCATGATCAATAAACTCAATGTACTTACTTGGGGACAGAGAGTAATTCTTTGCCTCAATAGTAGTGAGTTTTCCTTTCGACATCAGCTCTTGTTCTTCGTTTGTCAAGTCTGCATTAAACAGCTTTACAGACCTGCAGAATTCAGGAACGTCTGAATACAGAGTTGTATCCGCACTTTGCCAGTTATTATATACTTCTTTTATCTGCGCAATCTGCGTGTCTGTAAGTACGGTCTTTTTCTTTTTCTTTCCTTTATCAATTACGATCTCTTCAATGTTTTCATTCCACCTGCGAAGATCCATAAAGAGAATCTCATGAGTGCGATCACGAAGTTGTCTCCCGTTCACCGTTCCGGCTTTCTTGTTCATATTGATTATCCAGAGAGTAACGGAAATATCCGTGGTGTAAAACATATCACGAGGCAGGACGATGATGGCTTCTACACGATCCTTCTCGAGGATCTCCTTACGAAGGGTGTATTCATCGCTATCAGCATTCAATGCACCATTTGCAAGAAGGAATCCAGCTATACCGTGACTGACATCCAGCTTAGAAAGCATATGGAGTATCCACGCATAATTCGCATTGGCCACGGGCGGCATAACGCTGAATCCAGTAAAGCGAGGATCGTCGGTCAGTTCGTCCTCTTTTCTCCAGTTCTTAAGGTTGAAAGGAGGATTCGCCATAATGAAATCGACTTTTTTATCCTTGTGCTGATCATCAGTGAAAGATGAGGCGTTTTTTTCACCAAGGTTATGAGCAATGCCACGAATGGCAAGATTCATTTTGCAAAGACGCCATGTTTCAGGTACGCTTTCCTGCCCGATAATGGAAACATTTTGACGATTCCCTTGATGGCGATCAACGAACTTCAGGGACTGTACAAACATTCCCCCAGAACCACAACAGGGATCGTACACCACCCCGCTGAAAGGCTCAATCATTTCTGCGATCAGCCTAACAACGCAAGCCGGTGTATAAAATTCGCCTTCTTCCTTTGTTCCAGCCGCTGCGTAGGCCTGAAGGAAGTATTCATAAACTCGACCGATCAGGTCTTCCTCTTGAAAGCGTTTCTCGTCGATCAGGTTAACGTTATCAATGAGGTCTTTAATCTTGGATTTATCTGCGCCGAGAGAGGCAAACAGGTTCAGCGGCAGCGTTCCTTTGAGCGGCGGATTTCTGTCTTCGATATCAGCCATTGCCTGATCGATAATAACGGCGATACGAGTGGGCCGATCAGGTTTTGGCCACAACTGCAGAGCTTTCCTTCAACGGAGACGGTGAATACCACTGCGGCGAATGGTGCCAGTTCTGCAAGGCCAAAGCTGACTGCCGTGAAAGAGCCAACGCCAACATGGAGCTTGCCAAGTTCGAGTTCAGGCAGCCGCCTCTGCTGACAGATGAAGAGGTCGAAGAAATCCTCGGTCGCATCGACGAGCTGATCGCTTGGGCCTCCGACATCAAGGACTATGCGCTTCAGGCAGCCATCAGCGGTAAACAGTGGTCCGGCTACAAGCTGATTGAGGGCCGCTCCAACCGCAAGTACACAGACGAGAATGCCGTCATCGCAGCCGTGACAGCTGCCGGGTACGACCCCTACGAACACAAGATTCTCGGCGTCACCGCCATGACCTCACTTCTCGGAAAGAAACAGTTCAACGACATCCTTGGAGGCCTGATCACCAAGCCTCAAGGAAAACCCACGCTGGTGCCGGGCAGCGATAAGAGACCGGCAATGACAACCATTATCGATGATTTCAAGGAGGACAACTAATATGTCAAATTCTACTAAACTCGCAAACCCCATGAAGGTTATCACCGGCAAGGACACCCGTTGGTCCTATGCCAATGTCTGGGAGGCCAAGTCCATCAACTGCGGCACCCCGAAGTTCAGCGTCAGCCTCATCATTCCGAAGACTGACACCGTGACCGTTCAGAAGATCAAGACGGCGATTCAGGCAGCCTATGAGGAAGGTCAGGCCAAGCTCAAGGGAAACGGTCGCACCGTACCGTCTCTCACCGCTATCAAGACGCCTCTCCGTGACGGCGACACCGAGCGTCCGGATGATCCGGCTTACTACAGCATCCCGGAAGACACTGTGGGCAACTACCTCAATCCTGCTTCATGGAAATGCACCATGATCTGGTCTGCTTACATGGGCTTACCCCTTTCGTTGGAAGGCGTCGGTGCCGTTCTGGGCCTCGGAAAGCAGAAATTGACCGAAGGCAAAGAGCTCATCAAGTATTTCTGCCAGCCCTGTGCGCCGACAAAGGGCAATGGCGGTCGAACCCGCAACCTGCCGGAAAACGCTCCGGACAAGTGGGCTGCCTTCAAACGGTACAACATCCGTGATGTCGAGGTCGAGAGGTCATCTGGCAGTGCAATCACAAGTTCGACGGCCAGAAATGCACCACCCCGACACTCACCGAGGATGAAATAAAAGAACTGTTCCTCCGATCCGCCAACCAGGTAATCGACCAAAAGGAACAGTTTATAGCCATATACGAGCAGGTCCTTTCAATGAGCCTCGACACCACGGCCCTTGAGAGTGAGATCTCCGAGCTGGAAGCGGAGATCAACAACGCTGCCGAGCTCATCGAGGAATGCATCAAGGAGAACGCTCATGTAGCCCTCGATCAGGCCGAATACCAGAAACGGTACGACGCTTTGGTGGTCCGGTTCGATAAGGCCAAGGCCCGACACACCGAGGTCACCGATCTGATTGCCGAGCGCATGGCCCGAAAGCACCAGATCGAAGCATACTTGAAAAACCTGCGGAGCCGGGAGCCGCTGACGGAGTTCCGGGAAACAAACTGGCTGGCGATGGTGGACTACATCATCGTTCACAATAAAAAAGACATCCGGGTGACCTTCAAGGATGGCGCCGAAATCAAAGCATAACCCCATAGACGCAGCAACGCCTCTCAACTATTACTGTTGGGAGGCGTATTGTTATTAAAACCTGTACCTTAATTCGGTTATACGGTGCGCAGCAGCAGTATCATCTAAATCAAAAAATTCACCTGACGGTATAGTTCTAATCCTCTTTCTGTCGATACCTGCGGTCACCAAACTGTTTACCAGTTTCAACTTTTCCTTATCCCTATGGACAACTATTGTCCATATATTTTTGTTGCCCGTATAATTATCGATTAATGTAAAGTAAGGCAAATCTATTCCATCAAGAGAATGTCCGACAACTATTATTTCATCGGGTTGGGATCTTCTTATTCGCTCTAAGCATCCTGAATACTTATCGGTATTTTTTAATGTTGCACTGTAATAATCTCTAACCACGCGACAGATACTGACCCATTTTTCGTCAAATAGGCTCTCTGCTTCTTCGATTTTTTTACTAATTCTATCAATTCGCATCTTGTTTCCGTGACCAATTACTGGGTCAGGGGTATAATCTCGTAACGAACCGTGGATATGAATTACTTTGTCAGGCCGGATCAGGTAAACATTCTCTAGAGTCGCTGTGTAGTTAAATGTCAAAAACAAATCATCGCTATTATCTTTTATTTTTGATGTTCGCGGCAAACAATCTCGAATTCGAATAGTTCTTACCCATTCCTTTAAATAGACCGATAGTTTTTGAATGTACTGATACTCATTTGTAAAATAACTGTACAGAGTGTCTTCGATTCCGACATCTCCTGATTCCAGATCCATTTCAATGCTCGTTCCACTTTCGATTATGCTATCCTCATCGATATTAGCTAGATTGCTTTCAAAGCGATTCCATAAATATTCTTTTTTTGCCTCATCAGACATTGAAGGATAAATATCATAATGCTCCTCGAACGCTTCCAGGAACTCCGGGTGTGCAGACTTTAGATACGTTCGAAAATCCCAATACGCTGTTGGGAGTTTATGAGCCAAATCAAATCCATTACCCAATATGTATAGTGTCATAAATCTTCTCCTTATAAAAACAGCCGGGACACCCCGACTTCCACAACTTACCCCTCAAACGCCAACTTACCCCTCAAGCGGCAAAATCGGCAGAGGAACAATTTAATTGTATCAATCTCGGTGCTTTTATATCGATATAGATGCACTTGACGCGCCCCTCATACCGGGGCAGCAGGGCTTTCAGGGCTTCCAGATTGTCGCCCCGGATGATCATGTTCTCGCTGCCGTTATCTTCGTTGTGCTGCCCGTTTTCATCAAAGCTGTACTTGCGCTCCAACACCCGAAACGGCACGTCCTGATGGTGATTGATCACCTTGCTCTTTCCAATTCATTCAAGTGTCGGCATTACTGATTCTTCCTTTCGAAGCCCAAAATATTGTCGGCGCTTTCGCCTGTTTCACTATAAATTTTTGAAAAAATGCTTCCTTTCAATTGAAGTAAAGGATGATACATTTCTTGGTACGCATTTACGAGTTGGTGATTTTGTTCCGCAATTCTCTTACTTAAATCATCCAGGTGCAACCCGTTGGTTCTTTTGAGAACATCATAGTCAAAAGCAATTGTTTCTACTGGAAAAGTGCCGGGATGTTCTTTTTCAATTTTAAGTGTCTCTTTTACAACAGCAAGACTGGAATAGTCACGCAGAGACGAATATGCTTGGATCTCTCCGTCTGAAATTTTGTCGAATATTTCTGTAGCATTGCAGATACTATCAATCAACTTCTTGACTTTTGGATAGTCATTTACACATAAGTGTGCATTTAATTGATCCAAAGCGATTTTGCACATCATTCCATATTTTTGAAATGTCGTTATTGCTGCAACAGGGTCTTTCATTCCGGTATCCATTGTTTCGATTAGCGGATGCATCGGATTAATTTTATCGATAGCATTTGCAAAGATTGCCTCTATTTTCGTCCACTTTTCATTTTCCTGCTTTAGGAAATTCTCCATTTGAATTTGCTTGCGTGTGAATCCGATTGTAACGACTACTGTAATAATAGCTACTAATGCGCCAAGCACTACGCCGTAGTAAGCAAGCATATCTGCAGGCGACCATAATGTAATATATCCGCTATTTGACTTATAACACTCATTAATAATGAGAGGTCCGACAATGGCAAAGGCGCACGCTACTATGATAGCCAATATCAAATATTTTTTTCGTTTATTCACCGTTTGTCCCTCCCTGCTATCTCATATGATTTACAGATCTTCCGTCTTGAAGGTCGTATACCCCTCATAGTAGTAGCTGTGGTCGATGCCCTTCATAAAAACTTCACGGCTGTTCACGTCATCGGTCAGGGCCGCCTTCAGCAGCACCTTGATCTCCACGTCCTTGATGGGGCTGCGCTCCATGGCCAGCAAATAGTCCTCTTTATCGACCTTGCTCCAATCCACGACCTGTCCGATACCGTTTTTCAGCATCAAATCGAGCCAGATGCGCATACTGCGCCCATTACCCTCGCGGAACGGGTGAGCGACGTTCATTTCCACATACTTTTCGATGATTTCATCAAAAGTGGACTGCGGCATTTTATCGATATTTACAAGAGCCGCTTCCAAATACATCAGCGGTGCAAAACGAAAATTACCTTTTGAAATATTTACGGTGCGGATTTTGCCTGCGAAATCATAGATATCTTCAAACAGATACTTGTGGATTGCTTTTAGAGATTCAAATTTACCCGCCACTAATTTATCGAGAATACCGTTTTCAAAAAGTTCGATAGCTTTCTTTTTACTGATTCTTCCGCCTCGGCAAGCTCCGGAGCAGAAGTAATTCCTAATTTATTTTCCAACGCCATTATTTATCCCCCCTTTGTTTCATCGGGGATAAACTCCATAATGTCATCTACACCGCAATTAAGGGCGGCGCAGATTTTGCCGAGGGTTTCGACAGTAACATTCTCGCCCTTGCTCATTTTGGTGATAGTGTAATTGCTTATCTCGGCAACCTTTGCAAGGTCTTTTTTCTTCATATCGTGATCGATTAAAAGTTTCCAAAGTTTTTTGTAACTGATAGCCATAAAGCACACCTCGTAGAAATGATATAATTTAACAGATACATTATATCACATCAGTCGCACTTTTGCAATTAAAAATATAGCGTTAGCTGTATTTTTTGTCAAAACGCCAAAATAGTTTCTTTTCGCTTAAATGATTGTAATTATTCACTTTCGGAAATTTTGCGTATTTCTACACTTTTTCCAAAAGCAAAATCTCGGCTAAAATGAGTAAGTTTCATATTTTAGCCGAGGTGTTCTATTTAGGCGTAATATTTCAATGTCATGGTTTGTTTAGAAGTGATGAAATAAAAAAATAATTTTCATCAAGTTCCTATTTCATCTTATATATATAATGATTGGAAATCCTATGAAAGTATATTTGGCATAAATTGTTTCTAAAGCAATTATGGCAACTCAATGTAAGATATCATAAACCAAGATACTCATATAACAAAAAAGAGGTGTCCTGCTGCGCGATTGCAAGACACCTGCTATTATTAATTTATATATGCGTATATATATATTTCTTTAAAAAGATTACTCCACAAATTTGTGTTTTTTCCTAATGAGTCTGGTGTTTCAGCTTTTTCGTCCAATATAATACCAACTAATTTTGAACCTAACGCTTTCCATACATCAAGTGGTCTTTTTTGCCATTCGTATAACCCGGTTTTATTATCTACCTTAACTAACGCCCTAAAAGAACCAACTAGCGGATACAAAAGACCTTTAGGTACCACATATGAAACTTCTTTCTCACCGAACATTGTTTTTCCAACTACATCACCATTATGGTATTTCGAATATTTTCGAGTTCCATATCGTCTATTAGTTGCATTTGCAGTTGCTGCAAATTCGAGTTCAACAGTTTCCCATAAATTAAAAATATCTTTAATTATAGGTTTCATCATTTTAACCATTATATCTCTATTGATTTTTTGTTGATGTTTATCAAAACTATCCATGTTTAAAAACTTACGCAAAGTAGTTTCCTTGCCAGAATAGCATTGAATAGGTTGTGCCTCATTCAAAGTGCCCAGTGATGTTTTGTATGGATACATACTCTGGCTAAACATTGCTGTTATAGCTATAATTTCACGAACATCAATGGGATTTATATTTTCATCATTATAATGTTCATTCATTTTATACTGTATTCTATTTGCAAAAGATAAGCCTTCAAACGCCGACTTTATCTCTTCAAAGCTGTTTTCCAGCTCAGCAATAGATTTTAAATCCACTTGTACTGAAGTATTTCTTGCAGCTGCAAGTTCAACGGGAGAATCCAACCCTGTAATAATCTCAAAAAAGACATATCTGTTTTCGTTTAAAGCATGCGAAATATTAGCAGATAAAATTGCGCGAAGAGTGTGACCACCGTCAATGTTTCCGTGAATTTCAGGATCATCGAACATAATGCACAGTTCTTTTGTGGCGTTATCGTACTTAACATCAAATGCAGAAATTAAGACTCCGCGGTTTAATTCGTGAAAGTTATCGTTATCTCTTAAACTCTCTGTGATTTTTCTTGCAACATTCGTGGACATTTTTTGTTCACGAGGGTTCGTTGAGAACCAATCATTCATTTCCTGAGGTATACTATTTGCTTTGACATAGCATACATACTTTACGTGACCATCAGGTAAGCCTGTAGGGTCGTCCATTTTCTTGAAAGATTTTGCGATAAGAATCATTTTTTGCATAACCAAATCTCCTTATAAATAAAAAATTCTGTTTTTGCAGAATGGCAAAAACAGAAACACTTATCGCGCATATTTATTTCTATTCAACCAAATCCGCAAAGAGATACTGGAACTTAAACAAGCAGAATCGCTTGCAAGTTACAATTTAATTATATCATATAATGTTTTTTTGTCAAGGAACTATATATGCAATTATCTAAAAACTTATCAATACATTATTTTTTCTTTAAAATATACCACATGACTTTGTGTGTTGTGCGGCGGAACCGGGGCATCGATTTGCACTGACAAATGGGTGAAATTGTGGTGAAAATCGGTCTTGTTCTATGACAAATTCTAATATTTGCCTTTAGAATTTTATTAGAACTCGAGGAAAAGTGTAGTTCCTTTGCGACATTGATTTTGCCACGGTTTTAGGGTCGGAAAAGTCAAGAAAGCCTTGAAACACGGTAGGTTTCAGGCTTACTGTAACTTCTCTTATCTTCCGTCAAATTCCGCTAACTTCTGTTTTGCGTGAATGACTCGAAATCAGGTAATCCCTAACGGGACCGAGGGTTCGAATCCCTCACTCTCCGCCAAGAATAAAGGGTATAGCGTTTGCTATACCCTTTATTTTTTTGTTGATAAGACAGCAAGGGATTCGAACAAGGACGGTCGGCTTTGCCGATGAAAACAGTCCGGTGGACTGTTTGAAAGTCCGTGGTTAAAGAGCGAAGCGATGCGAAGGAGTACGGCAGTACGCCGAAAAATCCCTCACTCTCCGCCAATAAAGCAGGATATAGCAAAAGCTGTATCCTGTTTTTGCTTTAAATTAAAAAGGGATTCGAACCCTTACAATCTTTTGCAAGACGAAGTCTTGTCAAAAGAAGTCTATAATAGGATAGTTTGCG
>ENA-OPEE01002065-OPEE01002065.1-human-gut-metagenome-genome-assembly--contig:-NODE-2065-length-13253-cov-13.089559_pt1 | contig 13253 bp, 10 predicted proteins | sample MGYA00241263_ERZ501506 | MGnify/ENA primary metagenome ERZ501506 (study PRJEB25962, sample SAMEA2042626) | human gut metagenome | biome: human gut; feature: human-associated habitat; material: faeces...
TGCGGGCAAGATACTATAACGCAGAGAACGGAACCTTTACAACTGAAGATAGTGACCTTGGAACGACAGAAAATCCATTGACCAGAAACCGCTACGATTATACGACCAATAATCCGCTGAATTACAGTGATCCGACAGGACATTCATTGTGGAGCAGGATTAAGAGTACAGCTAAAAAAGCAGCGAAAGCAGTCAAGAGTGTCGGCAAGAAAATCGTTAATACTGCGAAAAAGGTAGTCAAAACAGTAGTAAATACAGCTAAGAAAGCAGCAAAAACTATTGTTAACACAGTGAAGGGGGTAGCAAAAACTGCCAAAAATGCAGCTAAACATGCAAAACAGACATATCAATCTGTGAAAAATCGTGTAACCAGTAGCAGTACATATCAAAAGATCACATCCAGAGGAAGTCAGTTTATTCGTTCTGTAAGCAATGGGGTACAGAAAATTGGAAAAACTTATACATCTTTCAAATCCTATGTTTCAGAAAGAACGGCAGAAATCCGCTCAGAAGTGGTACGACATATGTGTACGACAACAAATCGTATTACAGATCAGTTGGGTAAAGTAAACTGGAAGAATGTAGCGATTGGTGTGACGGCAATGGTGGTTTCAGGTGTTGTGGTTGCTGCAACAGGCGGTTTAGCAGCTGGAGCAGTTCTGGCAGCATTGCCAGCAATGGGCGGTTTAGGAACAGCAATGGTTTCAGGAGCTGTAGCTGGTGCAATTGGTGGTGCTTCTTATGGAGCAATAAGTTCTGGATTGTCAGGAAACAGCTTGAAACAGATTGCGAAAGATACCATAACAGGTGGATTGACAGGAGCAATCTCTGGTGGTATTTTAGGTGGGCTTACTTATGGTGCAGGAAAAGCAATTGGTGCAGTGAAAGATTTGGTAAAGGGAAGTTCAAGTGCGACTAAACCTGGGCATATTACTGAAATGGCAACCAAAGACTTATCACAAAATAACCAGTTGCTGGAAGATAACAAGGCATATAATAGTTTTTCGGAACTAATGGATGCTGATGAAGCTGCAAGATATAATAAACATTGGGATACAATAAAAGCTCAAGAAATGCAAAAACAAGAGATAACAAAATTTGAAAATGGAATAAAAGATGGTGTGCAGTATACAAATCAGCAAAAAGGGAATTATGCTGAAATGAAGATGGATCAGTATTATGATTCTATTGGGTTCGAAAGAATCAGTCAAGATAGAGTTACGGGTCTTAATGATGCTGGACATCAAGGATTGGATGGTGTATATCAGAATAAAGGAACAAACGAGTACATTGTGGGTGAAGCTAAATATAATACTAGTAAATTAAGTACCCTGAAAGATGGAACAAAACAGATGTCTAAGAAATGGATAGGTGGTAAGCGTCTTGAAGAGGCGGTAGGAACAGAAAAAGCTAATCTCATTGGTAATAATTATGAACGAAATTTGTATAATATTAAAAAGAATGGAAGTTTGAATTTTAAAGTATTAAATAATTAGAAAGTGTCTTACATACCCAGTGGGATATAACATCTCACTGGGGAGAAGAAAGGGGTACGTTATGATAAAAGGTGCAAAAAGTTTTCAACAAAAATATGAAAAGATAATGGGTGAATCTAGTGCAGATAAGCTTTGGAATGATGTTAAAAATGGAATAAATGAATTTACGAAAAAAATTGAATTGGGACAAGCAGACGGGTATTTTTGGAATATGTATTTTAATTTGTTGCGTGAAAACAGAATTTTATTTGAAGGAGTAAATAAAGCTATTGTAACTGGCGATATGAATTATATGTTGAAAGGAATTTATCAGGAAAATCGTTTTAATTGTATTTATCAAAACCGTTCGAATAGTGGTGGAGCACAGACAATTAATTTTATAGAAGTAGTAATCGCCTATTCATGTAATGATTATAGTTTGTTGGAAAAAATTATGCCGTTTAAGGAGGGACCTGCTACTTGCGGTTATTCGGCACCTTTTTATAATATGCTTTATGCTGTGACTTATCATGATAATGAAGTAGGAAATAAAGCACAAGCAGAATTAAGTGCATTTATGGGGAAAAAACGCACTCAATTTGATTTGAAATTAGCAAAATTTTTCTATGATTTATATCAAAAAGATGTAGATGGAATTAATTGCGGATTACAAGAATTATGTGAGTCAATGGGAAAATGTAATTGGATTAATGAACATATTTATGGAATGGATAAAAACATTCGGTCTTTAGGTAATACGGTGGCAATATTTATACATGGTTTGTATCATATAGTTATGAAATTTTTGAAAGATACCCCATTGAGTGAAAAGATTAAGACGCCAGAACACAAGAGTTTTATAAAAGAATATGAAGAATTTAATAAGGAGCATGATTTCCCAGAACCACAAATTTTAGTTGATTTTGATCAGCTTGCAAAATTTATAAATTTAAGTATAAGAACGGAATTTATACCAGAAGTGTCTTTTTATAAATCTGGAAGAAATTATGTAAATGACGGAAAAAAATTTGAGAAGATACTTTTTGATAATTTACAAAAAAGTGAAGTTTTACTGGTTGAAATGGAGGAAGAAAAATATGTTTTTAAGAGGATTAAATAAAAATTGGAAAAATGCATATAGAGCAGAAGCAAAATTTTATTCTGGTAATAATAATATATTTGGAGTATTTCCACTTACAGAAAATACAGATACGATTTTTCATAGTAAACCTAGAGCAAAGGTTGATGATCAAGAAGTAAAAGTATGGAGAATATTATTAGTACCCATTCAGGGAGAACCATTAGGAGATGTGGATTTTTATAAAGCATTGGAATATTTTAAGAAGATAAAATGCGATATGAAAGGCGAAGAAATATTAGTTAAAGGATTTTCAAAACAAGAATTGGAGAAAATACTGCAATTTTGCAATTAAATGAAAAAATATGTGGAATGTATAGAATGGAAAAATTCAGCTTTTAATGATAATTTATTAAATCCATATAATCAATTAGTTTTGGCAAACCAATAAAATACGAAGGAGAGAATATGCAAAAGAAGAATTGTGTTTTATGCATAAGTATAGGAATTATAGTATGTATATTGTTATCAGCTTGTTCAAAACAACCAGACTTCGATGCCAAATCTTACGTTCAAAGTTCTCTTGATGCATACTATCATGGAGAATATAAAGACTATGCGAATCTGTTAGAGATCTCGGAAAAAGATGCCAAGAAAGAAATCGAAGAGGATTTTAATGAGAGTATCCAACAGCAATTTGATGATTCCGATAACATTACGGATAAAGGAATTGCTGATTATGCGGAAAAACTGACAGAAGTAAAGAAACTGGCAAAATACAAAGTACAAGATGTGAAAGAAGAGGATGGAGTCTATACAGTAAGTGTACAAGTTGAACCATCCAATGTATTTCAGACATTGCAACAAAGCTCTACAGAGGTAAGCAATGAAAAAATAAAGCAGGGATTGGATGGAAATGATCCGGAAGTCTTTGCAGCTGTATTAACAGAAAGTGTCCAGAAGAGTCTTGAAAAGAACAGATATGGAAAAGCTGTTACTGTAAACGTATCCGTGGAAAAAGATAACTCAGGAAAATATGGTCTTTTGGATACAGAGATGAATAAGTTGGAAGCAGCGATGTTCCCAACAGAATAAGAATGAATGGAAAGCTATCAGAGGAAAAAAACTGGTAGCTTTCTTTTAAACTCCAAGACAAGAAAACTTGTTAAAAAAGCTATTGTAATAGTAGAAAAATTATAATAAATAATGGATGACAAGAGTCTTTTATTCATTATGAGAAAAAGAAGGAATCTCCTATGAACCAACAAGAAATATTCACGTAAGATGGAAAAAAGTGCTGTAATCGAAGAGGTTGCAGCATTTTTTTCTTCGACATTTTTCGAACATTATAACGTACCTATCCGGTCACCGCCATGCTCCGATTTGATTTCTATATCAAAAATCAGATCGGAGGAAAGATAAATGGCTTATAACAAGACAAGTGAAGAACGAAAGTGGAATTATTGGAAAGAACAGGAAGAAAAGAAATTGCGTGAACTGGGAATGGAAGAAGAGAAGATCCAAAAGCTGCGCCAGATGGACAGGGAAGACTTTCTGGAAGAGCGCAGATACCGGGAACATCTGGATGAAACGATGCAGGATATGGATTCCATAAAAGAAAAGGACAGCGAGCTGTTTGCAAGGGATGTAAAGGAGCTTCTGGATCACATAGGTGATAAGCGAATCTATGAACTATTGAAAGAAACGGAGCATCAGACACTGGAAATCCTCTTACTCAGTACATGGGGATATTCTGGAAGAGAAGTTGCTAAGATTATGGGAATGGCAGAACAGACGATTTATACCAAAAGAAACCGTTTGAGAAAAAAATTAAAAAATTTATCAAAAATTGAATAATTATGGCGTTTTTCGTCGGCTATTTAATAGGCAGGTAAATTTTGCCAGTGTACTTTGACAACCTCATACCAGCATTACAGGTACGTTCCCGTAAGTAGAAGCGTGGCAGGAAGACGCGAGGACAGATGAAAAGGGCATGGAAGAAATTAGACCAGAAAGTGAGAGGCAGAGTTCTTTTGTGGCGTTTTCGTTTCGAGCGAATCATCTTTAACTGAAACAGGACCGTGGCGGTCTTTTGCGAGGATCACTTACGAGGGGATAATGATACATAGGAACTGCCAGTGAGCAGAGGATGGACTTTGGGTTGTAATCAGCAAGACTTTTAGAAAATCCGTGAGCGGTGCAATGCCAAGCATCCGCCTGTAATGTTCCCGTAAGGCAATGGGGGAGTCGAGGACAAATACAACGCCAAAAATCAAAAGTATAAGAAATCAAGGAAGAATGTGTCGTTGATATCAGATACATACGGCTGTAGGGAGAAATCCTTTACAGCCGTATTGATGTGATATCAGCACGCATATCAGGTAACAAATTATGTATTACACAAGAGAATATCTCAATAGAGCGCATCGAGAAATTGATACTATTTTCCGAGTGCTGTTCCCGGAACATGGAATGGCAGTAAGGGAAGAACAGATTATGTTATGCCACAAAATGCTGGATAACCTGCTGGGAAGAAACATAGCACTGTGTGACGCGGGTGTCGGTATCGGCAAGACGTATGCCTATCTGGTGGCCTGTGTTCTGATGAGAAAATATTCCCTCCTTGCAGAAGGATGTTCCCCTTATGAGCAGCGTCCGGTCGTGATATCCACTTCCAGCATTGCACTCCAGAAAGCAATTCTTACAGAATATATCCCTTTTCTCTCCCGGATTCTTCAGGAGAACGGGACGATTCAGGCCCCTATTAAAGCTGTGATACGAAAAGGAAAAGAGCATTTTGTCTGCGATGAGAGGTTGGAGCACCGAATCGTTGCAATCGAAGAAAAAAACAAAAATGCGTTGCAGAAAGAAGCTCTGCTGTCGTTGAAAGAACATTATGATATGGACGAAGTGTCCAACTTAAGTGGGTTTGACAGAAGGATGGTGAGTGTACCGAAGTTCTGTTCGGGAGACTGCCCGAAAAGAGGCTCATGCAGGTATCAGCAGTATCTGGAGCGTTCCAGAGATCATGAAATGTTCATTCAGATCTGTAATCACAATTATCTGCTGGCTGATGGTTATCACAGGCTGCAGGATTACCGCCCGTTATTAAAAGACTACCGAGCATTGATTGTCGATGAAGCACATAAGCTGCCGGATGCGGCAAAGCAGATGTTTGGGAAGAGCCTCTGTTATGACGATATCCGAGAAATCTGCTTTTATCTTGGGAATGAGTACCAAGGCCCGGAGATAAGAAAACTGTCCGGGACGATCCGGATGGTGCTGGACATCATAGGAGAAAACCACAGAACCAGATATGGGATAAAAGAAGAATTCCACATGACAGAAGAGTGTGCAATGTATTTATATGAGGGGATACAGACCATGAATAAGATCATAGAAAAATTAGAAAAGAAGATTCCAAAGTGGATCAGAAACAAGTTGGAAGAAACCAAAAGTGTGCTGGAATGCTTTTTCCATCAGGATAAGAAGTATGTGCTGCATCTGAAGCAGGACCATGACCACCGGATTATATTGTGTGCATCCAGCAGACGGATTCCACAGTATCTGGACCAGATGTTATGGAGCAGAGGAATGGGAGCGATTCTGACAAGCGGAACTTTAAAAACCGGACAGGGATTTTCCCACATTCGGAAAATGACAGGATTACAGAGAGTGCGGAGAGTCCGGGAATATGTGGCAGACTCCCCGTTTGAATATCAGAAGAACTGTCTGTTATATCTGCCAAAGAATTTGAAGACATGCAGAAGAGAAAGTCAGGAAGAGGCAGAGATGATAGCAGGCCATATCCATTCACTGATCTGTTCGACTTACGGGCATACGCTAGTGCTGTTTACATCTTATCATTTGATGGGAAACGTTTACCAGATGTTAAGGGATGAAATTCCGTTCCCGATGATAGAGGTGTGGAGACATTCACCGGAAGAGATCACAAGATTTAAACAGATGGACAATGCTGTCCTTTTTGCAGCCGGCTCCTGTTGGGAAGGAGTAGACTTCCCTGGAGATATGGTATCTTCGCTGATTATAGTAAAACTGCCCTTTGCTGTTCCTGATCCCATCAGTGAAGCACAGAAGAAGGAATATGCCAGCCTGAAAGATTATATTCAGGCAGTGATTGTTCCAGACATGCAGAAAAAACTAAGACAGGGATTCGGACGTGCTCTCCGCACCGAGACAGATACTTGTGTCGTGTCCATTTTAGACGAGCGTGCAGGAGAAGGTGGCAGGTATCATGAGGAAGTAATGTGTGCGCTTCCGAGCTGCAAGATGGCAAAAGATATCAAGGATGTCCAGCACTTTATTCGAAACCGGAAAGGCGTGGAATACTACCTGTAACCGTTCGTGGTTCTGCTACAGAAAAAGCAGATTTTGCACGAAAAGTTTGGTGGTATTTCAAGGGCGTTTTCGGTGGGATTGTTGGTATTGATGAATAGCTATTTCGGCATGAAGTGGGTATACTGTGTATAGCGTTAGAGGAAAGGAGGCAGCTTATGATATACAAGGTGGAAACGATAAAAGATGGAACAGAAAAATATTTTTTCATCAGAAATCTGGAAACAATGAGTATTGAAGAACTGCCAAGTAAATATCTAATGCATAAGATTAAATGTAAACGTTCACCAAATACAGTGAAACGCACAGCATTTTCAATCTGCTATTATATGAAATATATGGCAGAGAAAGAAATGGAACTCACAGAAGTCTATCAGTTAGATTATGAAAAACAGACAGAACACTTTGTGGAATTTTTATACTGGCTTAAAGCCGGAAACCATACAGAGCAAACGGCTGGAGAAAAGAAGTGTCCGAATGAAGGAACCTGCAACGCATACTTAAAAGATGTGTTCAGGTTCTATTTATTTATAGAGGCAGAATATGAACAGTACGGAAGTCTCAAAACCTTATCGTATAACCAGATTATAGCGGTTAATCAGGTGGGAGTAAAAAAGGTACTGCGGAATCATTCTTTTAAAGCCTATCTGAAGGAAGAGGAACATCGTGGGAGAACAGCAAAAGAAAATCAGATTATTACAATTTTACAGGCCTGTACGAACCGAAGAGATCAGCTTCTGTTACTTATGTTAGCAGAAACCGGATACAGAATTGGGGAACTACTGGGAGTAAAATATGTCAAAGATATTGATTATAGGAATCACATGATAAGGGTATGCTTCCGGGAAGATAATGAAAATGAAGCGAGAGCCAAAAATGCGGAATACAGAAGTGCCAAGATAAGTAATGATACGTTTGAATTTCTCATGGATTATCTGGCAAAATATCGGAAAATCCTGCAACATCAGGATTACCTGTTTGTGAATATCATGGGTGAGAACATTGGAAAGCCATTAAGAGTGGACAGTGTATATGATATGTTGGACCGAATGGAAAAGAAAACCGGAGTTAAAATCACACCCCACATGTTACGTCACTATTTTGCAAATATGCGAAAGCAGGCAGGATGGGAACTGGAAATGATCAGTCAGGCATTGGGGCATAAACATTTGGATACGACTATAAAGTATCTGGACTGGCTGGATGATGAACTGATAGAAGCAAGTAATGAGTTTTATGCACAACACACTGCTATTTATGGGGCGGAACGTCTGCTGGAGTAGGGAGGTGTGAGAAATACCTATATATTTATTGCAACAGGCAGAACACATAACAGAATCTGAAGTAGATATTGAGAAGAAAAAGCAGGAACTATATTCAGAAATTGATGCACTTGGAATAAAAAGCGATTCAAGAATTAACAAATTGAAAAAGTTCTTGGCAGATAGAAAAATCTGGCATCTGGAAGAAATGGATTATCCTTTGCGAAATTCGTATGAACAATATTTAAGAGGACAGATACGATCACAAATTGTATCTTTCTATTTGAAAATATATGATACGGTAAAACAACAACATATCTATCAACAAATGCAGACGCTAAATGGAAAGCGGATATATGAATGGAAATATCAAAATAAAATTTATTTTCTGAAGTATTATCCGGAAAAGGAAATAGCTGAGACCTTTGAAACTTCTTATAAAACAAACCTATTGGTGTGGGATTTTACACAAAATTGTTCAGAAGTTTTAAAGAAACAAATTTTTTATACGTTGAGTCGTATCATTGCCAATACTTCAATGTCTAAGGCTTATAGAAATGTCAGGTTAAAATCCTTAAAACTTCTTTATGATTCTTGTGTTCAGTTAAATATTACGGATATTGGATTGCTGGAAATGGAACAAGTGGAAACTATTTTAAAGAATTTTCCCGAAACGAGTCAACGAAGTATTTTAGGTGAATGCAGAAGAGATGCGTTTATGCAGCAGGAACAGATCCAATGGGAAGCAAATGTATGGTATCTGGAACGATTACATCTTGGAAAACATCGGATAGACGAAAGTAAATCCTTAATTAGCATTTCTTTTATGGAAGTCAAGGAAATACAGAATCGAGAAATTTTACAGGCATACATGAAATATGAACTGGGAATTACTGGACAGGCAGTCAGCACGATTGTACGAAGATTTGTATGTATTAGAAATTTTATTGAACTGCTGGAACAAGAAAAGATACTGGCGATTCATGCAACTGTCGCAGAAGTAAAAAAGTATGCAGACGGCTTGCGAGAACGGGGAATACAGGCAAAGGGATTTAATGAAAGAATTTTCGGTATCGGTCATTTTTATAAATTCATGGAAGTTAAACAGTATATTACAAGAATGCCATTCCGAATTGAATATTTCCAACAAAAAGAAGTAATAGTACATCATGATCGTAGCGTTGAGGAAACAGTATATATGGAAATTTTGAAAAAATTATATCTTTTTCCAGAGCGATTACGATGTATGTTCCTACATCTGTGGTGTCTAGGATTACGGGCGAGTGAAGTGTGTACATTGAAAGGAAATGCTTATTATCAGCAGGGCGAGGATTATTGGATTCAGGTGTATCAGGTCAAAATGAAGAATTATAAAAGGATTCCAATCCCACAGGCACTTTATCAGATTATGAAAGTATACTTGAAAAAACATGAAATTCAGCCTGAAGAATTCATTTTTAAAAACAGCAGAGGTGGTGCTTGTCTATATGGTACATTCCGAACTCAGATGATAGAAGCGTGCCGGGAAAATAAGATTGCAAATGGAGAATATTTATTTCAATCACACGATTATCGACATACAGTAGCAACTATGTTTTATGACAGTCATGTATCACTGCAAAGTATCAGGGATTATCTTGGACATACTTATGAAGAGATGACAAGACAGTATATTGATTATATGCCGCAAAGGATTGCAAAAGCAAATGATGAGTTCTTTGAAATGCAAGGAAGTAGTTTAGCATCATGGCTAAAGAAAGAGGAAAAAGATGGAAAATGATATTATATACTTCAGCGATTTCCCCAATTTACAAGAAACAGGGACACGTAAGGATAATGGAAAATTTGATTTAACGTTGCTTCCAACGCAAGAATTAAAGGAAGAGTTTCGAGGTTATATTATGTATCGCTGCAAAAACGGAACGTTTAGAGCATTGATTCAGGATCGAACAGCTTATAATCATATTGCAAAGTTTTTGAACAGCAGAATAAATCGGAGAATCAAAAGCCTTGGAGATAGAAATCCAGAAAAATGGATATCACTTTTAAAAGGCTGGATGTTAGAACAGGGAATAACTATTGTAAAAGAAAAGAAGAGTGTGTATGGTACAGTAAGCTATGGCGAAGCAGTGACGATATTATATTTCAGAAACGTACTGAAATTTTTAGGGCCAGAAGATTTACGGGATGAGATAGAAAAAGATGTTTGGGAACTAAAAAATCTGGATATTAAAATCAGATCCAATCCAATTTATAATGTAAAAACACTGGATTTCAGAAAAATATATCAGCCAGATATCAGGGAAGAATGTAAGAAAGCTGTTTATATGAATCTGCAGTATGAAGCAATAGGAACTGTACAGGGAGAATTGACAATAATGAGGATATTCTCAGAATATCTCCAAAAAGAGTATTCCAAAATAAAAAGCTGCAGTGAAATAGACAGAGAAGTGTTGGAAGAATTTTTGATACATCTGTCAACAAAAGATACTTCCCATAGTGCGAATAGTTCTTATGTAATTTCATTAAGACGACAGTTAGAGACAATCGGAAAAATTTACAGCTATGAAAGATTGGAGCATTTATTTATTAATACGGATATTCCACCGGAAGTAAATGCAGAATTTAGAGTGTATTCTGATGATGAAATGAAACGACTGAATGCGGAAATTACACAGATGGATGTACAGATTGCAAGATGTCTTCTGATACATCAGATGCTTGGAACTAGGATATCAGATACCCTTACACTGAGACCAGATTGTCTGACGAGAGAAAATGGCCAAGATATGATTGAAATATATCAAGTTAAAACTAAAAGATATAAAAAACCGATCAGTAAAGAACTTGCAAAACTGTTACAGAGTTCTATTGAATATACACAGGAAAAGTTCGGTGATACAGAATACATATTTGTTAATGAAAAAGAACCTGACCGCCCGATGCAGTATATGGCTATAAAAACAAAAGTCATGTCCATGATACAGGAAAAGCAGTTGAAAGATGATCATGGCGAATTATTCGGGTTTGGAACGCACATGTTCCGGCACTACTATGGCGTCAAACTTACAGAAATGCATCTGGATGACTGGACGATAGCGAGACTATTGGGGCATAAAAGACTGAATAATGTACAGCATTACCGGAAAATGAGCAATCAAAGAATGGCAGACGAAACCAGAGAAGTAAGACAGAGGATGAGTGACATCATATATATGAGTCTGGCAAGATGGGGTGAAGAATATGAGCAAATACGACAAGATGATTGAGGAAAATCAGAGAAAAAGTAAAGAGAAAATTGAACTGGCATTGCAAGCAATACAAGATATGCTGGCAAATAAAGAACGTATCAGCGTTCCAAAGCTGATGAAGAAAACTGGATTGTCGAGAGGATTCTTTTATAAAAATCCAACCGTCCGGGATACATTGAACCAAGCAGTAGAGCAACAGGCCGGAATGATAGATCCAAGAAGAGAAATTCTGAACATGGCGATGGAAAAACAGATTGAACTGTTGAACCAGAAGGTGGCAGCTCTGAGCAGAGAAAATAAGGAACTGAAGAGAAAGAACGAAAAGTTACAGAAGGCATTACGGAAACAGGATTTGAATTTTATTAAGAACTTATAACATTGAAAATAATAAGATGGAAGAGATGTGTGCAGACACATCTTTTCATCGTTGAGGATAAAATATATAGAATGAGAATGGGATTGTTTTATGGTATACTAAAAGTGAAATGCTAACTTTGATATGAGGTATAAAACAATATGACAGAAATACAAATTAAAAATTTAATTAAAGAATATGAAAAAGAATATATTGAGTTTATGGAAATTGAGAAATTACCACAGTATAAGATAGATTTTTTTGAAATTAATGTTGAGGAAAGCGATGCAGCAGGATTCGCTTCAGCCGCCCAAGCTTACTATAATACGAAAACAGATGAACATATATTAAGGATATGCAAAAGTTCGGAAATACCAAGGTATATTGTGTTTCATGAATTTACGCATATTTTAGATACGGAAATGTATGCAAAGCAAGATTCTTGGAAATATATGGCTTTGTCTGGTTATACAGAATATCATGCAGCACAAGTTGAATTGATGATAATGTTAGGAGCAGATAGTATACAAACTCAAGATTTTTCATTTACAGTTGATGTTGAAATAGGTAATAGTACAGTTAGGAATTACCTAAACTCAAGACATCAATTAGTAGTGAATATGATGAATAGAACAGATTTTCCAAGAGATATTGAAGCATTAAAAACAACGGTAGGTGTGCTATATAATTATTTTGGAGTGCGTTCTATATGTAAAATGTATGCGAAAGATTATACTGAAGAAGTGGATAACACAATTATTATTCAGAAACTTTCAAAAGTATTATTTGAAGAGATAAATAGCTTTATGGTTGGATGGTTTAATGAAGCACAAGTAGAGCTGAGCTTTGTGTCATATATGAAAATAATGTGGCCTATGCTTCAAAGCTATTTTGGAAAAGAATGAAAGATAGTAACAGTAAACACAGTTTTGTATACAGTTAAACCCAGTAAAATCAACGCATGAGGGGAACTGGCTACATTTTACTATCCTATCTGGTGGGGAATTGCAGCATGGCCAGTAGATAACTTTGTAAAAGAGAATGACTTTACAGGAAAAACAGTCATCCCATTCTGTACAGCAGCGACCTCGGGAATCGGTGACAGCGGTAATCTTCTGGAAGAGATGACAGGAACAGGTGACTGGAAAGAAGGGGAACGATTCCATGGTGGAGCGTCTGAATCAGATATCAGTTCATGGATAGACAGTCTTGGATTATAAAAGAATATAAAAATATTTGGAGGAATCGTAACAAAGAGAGACATCTGTCCGGAGTCTCTTTTTCTTATACTTACAGTAAAGTTTGAAATATAGAAAAGGAAGATAAAGATGGAGATAAGAATTTTAGGAAGAGACTTAGAAGTATCAGAAATCGGATTTGGATGTATGGGAATGAGTCATGCATATGGAACTGTTTCAACACAGCCTGCAAATAAAAAGTCAAGGCTAAAATGAAAGAACTTTGAAAATTTTATAC
>ENA-OPEE01002070-OPEE01002070.1-human-gut-metagenome-genome-assembly--contig:-NODE-2070-length-13229-cov-9.047214_pt1 | contig 13229 bp, 14 predicted proteins | sample MGYA00241263_ERZ501506 | MGnify/ENA primary metagenome ERZ501506 (study PRJEB25962, sample SAMEA2042626) | human gut metagenome | biome: human gut; feature: human-associated habitat; material: faeces...
TAATATCTGTTTATCATCCATAGGCTTCTCCTCCTTTGTATTAAGGCCTTTCACCCTAATAGACGGGGAAAATGTGTCAAGAGTCACTTAAATTCAAAAAATATTTATTCAAAGATTAGCTTTTGATATTAATTCTTCAAGTATCATTTTATTTCATTATCTCATCAGTCTTCACCACATAAGCATAGGCCTCTGGATTTGCCTTTTTCAAGTAACGAAGAGTCAATAACTTTTCATGCACTAATTTATGATTGGCATATTCCCGGAAGTCCCTCACCTTTTCAAACTCTGTATCTGTCAACAAACACATTACCATGTACATAACCATGGTTGCTCTCCCTGCTGCAATTTCCGGACTATAGTTTTCTGCATAAATATGTCCACGTAAGTCACGTATACCTTTAACATATATCGGATACTCCTCTGCTCCGACCTTGCCTCGTGACGCAATACATAAAGCTGACTCAAAGCTATCCCATAAGCAGTCCGTTGGTGTTGCATTTATTCCACGGTATGCAATCTCCGCCAACGCAATCGGTTCATATGTACGCTTTACAACATCGCATTCTTTAAAAACCTCTATTAAAGAACACACGTCATAAAGCTGCTTCATTACTTCCATATCCTTACCTTTATTAAGTTCGACACCTGTCGTATGAGGAGCAAATGCAGTCAGTTTATCTGCAAGAATACAATCTGCACTCGGAATTTTAACTGTTAGATACTCTTCTTCCGTCAGTAGTAAATCATTTCTTATTTCCTTTGTCTCAACTTCTGCATAATGATTATTTTCAAATAGCACATCCAATAATATATAAAATTGTTTATTGTTAATTGGTGAATCATAAGTAAATTTAAAATGCCGCTTTTCTATATTGTTTTTTCCGACTCTCTTCTGTTCTTCCACCATCTGAAATGGAAATATAGCAGATGCTTTTTCTAAGTAATCATCCAAATCAGTCCCTGGTTCCACAATAATATCAATATCTGTAGATAATCGACGTGGCTTATCCATTAGCATCATAAGGCAGGTACCACCTTTAAAAATAAATGGCATCCTCACCCTTGCCAAAGCTTCAAGAAGTCCAAAAGCATATACAGTACGTTCTAAAAGCACCGGATCTCTCTTGCTGTCCTTTTGTAGACTGCGAATATATTCCTCACTAAAATTTTCTTTCAAAAGCATTTGCACCTATTCCTTTGTTTTTAATATAATATCCGTTTTATCATGTAGCAGTTTCTTTATTTTCTTTGCGCTCTTTCTTCGATTTGCATATCGAAACAAACAATTTTCATCAATATAGTATCTTGCAAAAGCATCCATATATACACCCGGATATTCTGACTCACTTATAGATGCCAGAAGTAACGGTTCTGACATAATGTCTACTAATAGCTTCTCCAATCTTGTATGCCACGATTTTTCCTGTCCTTTTGGTGCTTCTGTTATAAGCTTTACAATTACAATCATGTTATCCGACCAATACTGATGGTAGATATCTGCCGTTGGATTGATAAGCACTTTTCCAGGATATTTCTCCTTTAATGTATCAAAAACAAATTCCATAATATCTGATTCTACTGATAGGAATATAACATTATGAGCCACTAAATGATTTACGAAATCATTCATTTGAACAAATTCAAATATTGTAAAATTCAAATATGGATATTGTTCCTCTAGTTGCAATGCCACTTCTTCCGCCAATTCCGAATAGTCATGACGGTACACCTGCCGCTTATCATTCGGCAAACAATAATGATTACGTCCCACCCTTACTATCTCACCATCATTGACCATATCTTCAACCTTTTTGTAGAACGAAGCTTCACTTAATTGATATCCTCCCTGACGAAAAGAGACGAATAATTCATTGCGCGTAAATTCCGTCACATTATGAACACCCCTGAAATAAATTTCTTCAGTCATCGTGATATCACCTCCAATTATTTTTCCGGCACTTCACCCAGCCAAGTGCCGGAAATATATGAATAGCGTAATATCTCTTTTCATATTTGTCAATATTTTTTCGGCACTATTATTATTTTAGTGCCATTAATATATTTTGCTTTTCTCAAAAAAATATACCTGGAATTTTTTTACTTTTTCAAGCAAAACGACAAAAAGAGCAATCCACCATAAGATGAATAACACTCCCTTCAGCTACTACTTTCCATTCAGAAAATATGCCCAGTACCTTTTCTCTTTATCTGTCATAAGCACTTACCTTGCCTTTCCGGTTTTAGGTACGCTTGGAACGATAACATCATCAGACTTTCTGCTATCTACAGACAGCTTCATGAAAACGGAAGCATCAAAAAAGGGGATGTATCTGAATCCACGGTTAACAGATATATTAATCTCCTGGCTCTTAAGCTCAAAACAACCAGCAATCAGGATATGCGCCGCTATGAAAGACCTCACATAAATGAAGTATGGTGTGGTGATTCAAGTATTGGTCCTTAACTGAAAACTCCTGATGGTAAAATAAAGTTCTTCCATAGTGGTCTCCTTTCCGTAAAACTTTGTCAGCATTACCAATCTTCTCCATACTCATCCATTGCATCATCTACACCATCTGCATAATCGCTGTCTCTGTCATATCTGTCATAGTCATAATCGTCATCCATATAGATATCATCATAGCCATCATCATAAGAGTCATATGTACTCTTCTTTGTCGTTGTACTTTTCTTTGTACCACTGCTATATGATGACTTGTTTGTAGAATTTGATTTATTATTGTAACTGCTACTTGAACCAGAGTTACTTGTACTGCTCTTAGAAGTACTGCCAGACGATTTATTGCTATATGATGAACTGCTATGGGATGTACTGCTTCCCGTATATGGTTTATGCAAATAACAATAGCTGCTTCCACTTGCCTGCTTATTATCACATCCTGCCTTAATGCACTTAGGCTCACTTGCTTCACCTATGGAACCTATTACAAACAGAACGCCTATTATTACAAGGAATATTGCCAGTCCCTGTCCAAATGAATTCTTTCTCATACAAATCTGCCTCCCTTGCAAAAAACTCAGTCAAAATCATAATCATCCGGGTCTAACCCTGCTTCTTCCAATGCCTCTGCCCTGTCATCAGGATCCATAAGTTCTAATTCATCAACATCAAGTCCTGCTGCCATTGCATCAATCTCAAAATCATCCTTTGCGTCATCCTCGAAGTCTCCGGCATCTCCAAATAATGCTTCATGTTCTTCCCTGCTAGTGCAAAGCATTTCTCCTGCAAACATCATTTCTGAGCTATCTATTTCTCCATCGCCATTTAAATCCATCCAATTTCTCATTGCCATACCTCCTGTAATCAAGGTTATTTGTTTCTTTCTGATTATATAGTACTACTTATGTTGTCCTATAATTGGAGATCTGAATAAGCCATAATCAAGACCTCCCGAGTTTCTCTGATAACTCATCCTCAGTAATTGAACACATACCCTGTTCAACATTCACATCAAAGGAGGAAATCGGAGAAATTGCTTCAATCATAGTAATACTGATATCCGGGGTTGACTGAATCTCAGAAACACATTTCGAATATCCATCGTCTTCAAAAACATATCCCGCAATAACAAGTTTTACACCGATTGTGTCATTAGCAAACTTGACTGCATTCAGAACATCGTGTGCAGTGTAGGTGCCATCTTTAAGGACAAGATAAACAGTGTAATGGGTAAACCCATATTTTTCACTAAAGGTTTGAGGTGTATATTCCTCTGTTTCAACACTCAATGTATCTCTGGTAACAACCATACATCTTGATGCAACAGATATACCATTCAGCTCAAATGCATTCTTCAAAGTATCTTCAACCTGGTAGTTTACCTTTTCCTCGATGTAATTGTCCTCTACTGCACCGGTGTCCTTGTTAATTCTAGCTGTGAATAAAATGTCTTCATTATCTGCAGGATGAACATAAAGTTTTGCACTATCAGTATTGAAGCGATCACCAATTTTTACAGCAACAAAAGATTCTCCATACTTCTCAGACAACGCCGAGCACACATCGTTTGCCGTATCATTATTAATTTTAGAGCAAGCACTCATAGTAACCATTGTTGTAAGTGCCATAATTATTAACCCAACTTTCATAATAATCTTTTTCATGTTTATCTCTGCCTTCCAAAAGCCATTACACTCGCATTAGTCGCAAGCAATATATCAATCCCAAAAGGGAACAAATTTCAAAGTTAGTGGGCAATACATCGGGAACCGTCGAGAGCATCGACGGCTCCCGATTTTTGCCAGTTTTGCACTCCGCACTTATATCATACGCAGCGAGTGCATCTATAATCTCCGGCATAGTAATACTGTGCGTTTCATCAGTCCGCTCCAGAAGAATTTTCATAAGATATATCAGTTTCAATTTCTGATTTGATGATTTAGGCTTATAGCACCTCCAAACTCCCCGATAAAACTAAAAACTTCTCTTATATGATACCATAAATAACCATATAAGAGAAGTTCCTTCATTCCTGAACAGAACTATTGGAACATTTTTATAAGCACATCCATAACATCTGCATACAGAATTTCGCTTGCATAAGAAAACTTCTTCCGATATTTCTCCCACATTTGAATCAATTCCTCACTTGCAGACAATTTTTCAATAATTCCAGTCTTATCTATTATTTGCTCCCTACTTCCTCTATGAATTGCAGTCGCCTCTAATGCCTTCAGGAATATTTTCTTATCATATCTCTGTGTTGTTCCAAGAATATAAACATCATAAAAATCTCTTGGTCTTGTATTAAATATTCCTCTACTTAGAATTGTTTCAACCTTTTCAGCCATAACGCTTTCGATGTTATATCCCCACATCTTAATTCTGATTTCTTCATCAAATATTCCACTAAACTCATATTCAACAGCTTCCGGTGTTATCACATCACCTGTAGAAACATCTATTGATAACGGGGTAACAATTGTGTCATATATTGCATCTAGCCTTACACAGAATCCACCATAACGGTCATCTTTCCTAATAGGTGCAATCGATTTCACTTCAAATATTACATCATCACCTAACGTAATCTTGCATATATTTTCCACTGCTTCCATAACCTTTTCTTCCGTTAGTGGCAGATTTCTGAGTGTTGTATCAAGGTCCATAGTGGATCTGGTATCCAATCCGACTATTGCTGCAATAAGCATTCCGCCCTTTACAACAAATTTCTCACGATAGTCTGACATTGACAGTCTTGCAAGAAATCGTTCGAACATATAATTCTGCAAAACAACCTGTGCTGCTATACTTTTTGATTTTGCATAATTTTTTATTTTGCCCTTTAAACTCATTGCTTTTGAACTCATAATAAAACCTCCAGATACCTCTTCAAAGTCTTTTCCACCTTAAATTGTTTTGCGTACTCTGATAATTTATTTAAATCTTTATTTCTCGATTCTGCATAATTTTTTATTGCAGCAATTACAGTTTCTTCATCTATACGAGTGCGACTTCTTAACAAATCACATACTGTTCTTTCCGCATCATAACATCGAACTACATTTCCAAAAGTGGTTTTCATATCAATAGCGCCAAGCTGATGTAACTCTGGTTTCACATAATAACAATTACATTCTCCTATAATTGCTTTTGGCAAACAGGCATTACTCGGAATCGTAACTGAATGAGTAAACGGAGTTCGATCTGATAACCCATTCAAAAATAATGCTGTATCATGAGAAAAAATAATCTTTTTTGAACTAAGCATTAATATGTACATATCATCCTGTGTTTCTTCTGGAAGCATATAAACACCTTGTCTGCAACGCTCTAGTAATCCTTCTTTTACGTACTTTGATAATAACATTCTAGAAAATCCCATCGACAAAACATCCGATGTTGTAATCATATTGTTGTTCGCTCTAATTGCACTATATATTTCCGGATTCATATTCATAGCCGCACCTCCTTTTGTTTACATCCATATGGATATTATATGATTTTTCGATTCATTTGTAAACTATGAATTTAAAGTATTCATATAAACTTACAACTTGATCTATCATCGTTGAAACCGGACATTTTTAACAAAAAATCCCGGATACCTGATAAAAATGAGATGTTCCTCAAATTATCAGCTATCCGGGATTTTCTATCCCAGTGCCACATCCAGTATCATCATCAGCAGAAATCCTACTGAAAACCATATGGTTGCAATATTCGAATGGCTGCCTGTGGATGCCTCCGGCAGCAGTTCTTCGATTACCACATAAATCATGGCGCCTGCTGCAAATGATAACAGATACGGCAGAATCGGAATCACTATGGATGCTGCTGCAATGGTTATAATTGCAGCTATCGGCTCTACAATGCCAGACAGTGCACCATAAAGAAATGCTTTTCCTTTTCCGGTTCCTTCACTGCGAAGCGGCAATGATATAATTGCACCCTCCGGGAAATTCTGAATGGCAATACCGATTGCCAGGGCAAGTGCTCCTGTCAAAGTAATATTTCCGCTGCCCATCAGAAATCCTGCGAATACTACACCCACTGCCATTCCTTCTGGAATATTATGTAAGGTAACTGCTAGTACCAGCATGGTTGTTTTTTTTAGGTGTGCTTTAATTCCCTCCGGCTCATCACTGTTTAAATGTAAATGCGGAATAATCCTATCCAAAATCAGCAAAAATGCAATTCCAAGGGCAAATCCAACTGCTGCCGGAATAAATGACAACCTTCCCATTTCTTCTGACATTTCCAAAGACGGAATCAATAGCGACCATACCGACGCTGCCACCATGACTCCGGATGCAAATCCCAGCGGCTTCAACTCCCCAGTCATAAACAGCACACAGGCCGCCCCCAAAAATGTTCCTACAAACGGAATCCAGATATATATTCCAATCATATAAAACCTCCTTTCACACTTGCTATCCTAAAGTAGCATTTCATCATCTTCTTATAAAATTCTTCTCTCATATAGAATTTATCACATATAGAATTTATCTCATAAAGTTTCTACTCCAGCGTAAGATTCAAGTACCCATTCTCCGCCTCATCACAGCCGGTTATCATGCCAAAATCTTCTTTCTGATAGCCCTGTTCTTTTTTATCATTTCCGACTCGTTCTTCTCTTTCAACTGCCGCCAGAGATTTTCTGACTCTGACCGGAACTTTTATCCGAAGACGCTTTAATACCGCCAGCAAATCCTGCTCTGACAAAGTTGTTTCCAATACTTCGATTGCATTTTCCTCTTCCCGGAATAATAAAAGATCCTCTCTGCCATGGTGCTGTACTTTATAAGCATAACCATCTGCATAGTCATTTTCCAGCAACGCATAAGTGATTGCATCCTTATCCCAGCGGATATAACCATTTTCCGTAAAAGAGGCATCCGGTGTCATAAATATTAACATAAACGGAGTGATTTTATATTTTTTTGAGAATGATTCCATCGTTTTTTCTTCCCCTTTTGTTTCTGCAATTTCGTCTGGAAGAATGGTTCGCTCTGCTACGCAAAATGCCATCCGGAATCCCAGCTTCTCATAATAGTATATGAGGCTTTCACTGGCTGGTTCTAAGACAATCGGTGTCTGAAAATGCTGTTTTCCTTTTTCTAACAGCATTTTTGCATAGCCCCTGCCCCGGTATTCCGGCAGGGTTGCTACTGCATAAGCATAATGTACCGGTATCTCACCTTCCCCGGTCACAAGATACGCCTTAAGAAATGTTGTCATTGCCACAGGCTTCTTATCTTCCATACACACCAGCATATTTTCTTCCGAAAACCGGTGCGTGAAATAGAATTCCATATAGTCCTCTTCATCCCCGAAGCACCGATTCCAAATCTCTTTTATCTGCGGAATCATCTCTTTTGTTGCAAACCGTATTTCCATCTTAAATCTCCCGTGCAGTATAATTTTTCAGCAAAATATCAGGATAATAGGATAATTTTGCCTTTCGCAGTCCTTCATCCCCGGCATCATCTTCTCGGTTTACATAACTATACTCCTGACAATTATGCATTACGAACTGCTGGTTAATCATCGGATAAGCACCCTGTATTTCCGGAAATGCTTTTTCAAAATGCACTACATAAGTATCGGAATTTAATCGTTCTCCTATGGTAAATGCTACGATTTCTCCAGCCTTGCGCAATATGCCGCCCTCTAAATGCAGCGCATCAAAATATTTCATTGCCTGATTCAGGGCGCACTGCTCATCACTCATATCCTCATTCCACTTGCAGGCTCTCCGGTCGCACCACTTAAGATTCATATCATAGCATTCCTGCTTATTTTCCGCTGTCATTGGCTCATAACTCCAATCCTCGTTGTCTTTAAATCTCGCAATGTGATTTCGTTTGCCATGAAGCTTCTTTCCTGCCAGACTGGTCAGCTTATCCACTGTATAAATATAATCAAAGCTGTCCCTGTTTTCTTCGATCTGAAAAATACCGGAAAAATACTTTTCTAAAAACTCCCGGTCTGCCTCCTCAATACTTTCAATATAGAGCTTGCTGTTATCTTCTTTTGCATGTGTAAGGAGCTGCATAATTGCTGCCTTCTTGTCTCCGGCTCCAATTGGGAATGCATAACAGTCTTCCCCTTCTGCATCGAATTTTATCACGCAGCAGCCGCAGACTTCTGCCACTTCCACTTTATATATCACAGACCAGATAAAGTTATTTGCAAAGCTGTATTCGCAGCCTTGTCTGTCATCTTCCCTGAGTTTTTCGCTCATCCAGTCTCTGTCATCTATGGTTATTGGTCTAAATGCTATCATATCATCTTCCTCATTCTCTTTTCTTCCTCAATATTATACCCCAGATTGTCAAATTCTGCTCCTGCCATAAACTACTTGAAACATATTTTCAAGTTTATCGTAAAAAAGTGTCTTCGACACTCTCAGCTCCCCTGACCCCTCATTCATGAGGGGAAGGGTTTTCCTTTGTCTCTCTTTATTGTAAAATTCTATTATGAATATATTACAATCTATCTTTACTGATTATGAACCTATCATTTACAAACTTCATCCTCGTCCTTCTGTTATCGAAAATGTCAACAAGATGATTCATTGTGGTGATTCTTCTCACGGTGGTGCCATGTATGGCTGTCCTCACTGTGGAAATCTTAAATTTGTTCCCTTTCGCTGTAAAAGTCGTTTTTGCCCTTCCTGCGGAAACAAATACAACCAGCTTCGTTCTTTTCATATGTCCTGTAAGCTTGTTTCTTGCGTTCATCGCCATTGTGTTTTCACTATCCCAGCGGAACTTCGCGTTTATTTTCTCGAAGACAGAACTCTCTTAGATTGTTTATTTCATTCTGTTCGTGATGTTGTCTTACGCATGTTTTCCAAAATGAATAAAACCGAAAACTTTACTCCTGGGCTTATCTGTGTTCTTCACACTTTTGGGCGTGATTTAAAATGGAATCCTCATATCCACGCTCTCATCTCAGAGGGTGGGGCTGGTAACATCACTCCTTGGCGTCCTGTCAAACACTTTGATTACAATTTCCTTCGTAATGCTTTTCGCAAAGTACTGCTTGAACGACTTACCTCCCGCATTGGTCCGGCTTTTCGCAAAGTCAAAAATGAAATGTACACGAAACACGCTGACGGCTTTTATGTCCGTGCAAAACCAAATCTTTGCACTCCTGATATCACCATTAAATACATCAGCCGATACCTCGGCAGACCTGTTATTGCCACATCGCGTATTGATACTTATGACGGTGAAAACGTAACCTTTCATTACACCAGACACGAAGACAATAAAACTGTTACTGAAACCATTCCTGCTTTAAACTTCATTCAAAAACTCATTGTCCATATCCCCGAAAAACATTTCAAAATGCTTCGCTACTATGGGATATATGCAAAACATCATAAGCAGGAAATGAAGCTCCGTAAATGTATTTCTGCCGAAAAACAACGTTTCCTACGTTCTATTCAGGACTGGCGGCAATCCATTCTGCTCTCTTTCGGATACGACCCTCTCTGTTGTTCCGAGTGTGGTGCTTCTATGTTGGTTTTAGAAGTTTACCACAAAAAAACTGCACTATTTGAACAATATCGAAAGGTTATGAAATATGGATAAATCCATGTTCATAATAATTCTTTCTCCATAGTCAGATAGTGCAGCTAACCTAAACCAAAACAAAAAACTTCATAAACAACGTCATGGCGAAGCCCCCTTCGCTCTTTTGTTATGTCATTTTTTATTTCCAGCCTATTATACACTATTTCTGACGATTTGAGAAATTTCCTATAAAGCAAAAAAGGCAGCCTGCCAAAACAGACTGCCTCAGAATTATTTTATGGGCAGGAACACAGAAAAAGTTGATCCTTCCCCAACTTTAGACTCGACGGTAATATAGCCCCCCTGCATGGTAATGATCTCACGGGCAAGGTATAAGCCGATTCCGACCCCATCTATATCATGCACCGCTTCATCCCGATAGAAGCGTTTGAAGATCGTGCCCTGAGAATGCTCCGGGATGCCTCTGCCTGTATCCGTCACATCTATCCTCAAATACATTTCCCAATCCCGTACCCTCACCTGGATGCTGCCACCGGCAGAGGTGTACTTTACCGCATTATCCAGAATGTTAAACAATGCTTCGGAAGTCCAACGGCTGTCATGAGATATTGTCAGATCAGGCGGGCAGTCCACCGACAGGCTGATCTCTTTTTGTTCCATCGGAGCCAGAACACCATTGATGGCGCTCACCAGTGTATCCCCGATCACAGCATCCTGTTTCTCCAGCGTAATGACACCCGTTTCCAGACGGGAAGTTTTCACCATTCCCTGAATGAGAAAATCCAGTTTGTCCAGCTGCGTGCCCGTGGCCTGCAAAAACTCCCTGCGCTTTTCTTCTGTCAATGGCCTTGTCAGCATCGTATCGTTGATCAGCTTCAAATTTGCGATGGGAGTTTTGGTCTGGTGGGAAATATCCGATACCAGGGATTGCAGTTCTTCCTTTTCCACCTCCGCCGTATGTCTGGTTTTCTGCATCACATTATAGAGCCGTTCCAAACGGTGGCTGATCCGGGACAGCAGTGTTTCCGCTTCATAGTCTACCTGGGGCCGGTCTGTACTGTCCATCATGTGATCCAATGTCTGGCACAAACCATCTGTGAACAGAGAAAGTTTCTTTTGAAAATAGTGCAGAAAAACCATGCCCCAAATGAAAAATGCAGCTGTCAAAATAATGCCGCAGATGACAACACGCACATCTTTCGTCAACAAGAAAAAAATCAACAGCAGCAAAGCGGCAGTGAGCAGAGTCCCCGCCACAATTTTTCTCAAAAATGCCCTGACAGATAAATTTTGCAGCTTCATCGAGGCTCACCGCCGATCCACTGATAGCCCATTCCATAAGCTGTCTTAATATATTTCCTCTCGTCTGTTTCGATTTTTTTGCGGATACGGCTGATGATCGTCGTCAGCGTATGCTCATCCACAAAGTCTCCATCAATGTCCCACAGCTTCTCTAAAATCTGCCGCTTGGTCAGAATGATCCGGGGGTTCTTTACGAACAGGAACAGGGTTCGGTATTCCTTCGGTGTAAAGTCCAGGGATTCTCCGGCAAGGGACGCACTTTGTTCGGAGAAGTCGATTTTCAGAAAGCCATCATCAAACAGATCATGCCGGGGTGTCCGCAGTTCCAGATTTGCAAAAACCGCCGCCACTTTTTTGCAAAGCACCGTCACAGAAAATGGTTTGGTCACATAATCTGCGCCGCCGACTTCATAACCTTTAAGCATATCGCTCTCCTTATCATTGGCTGTGATAAAGATGATATAGGTATGCTGACCGCGATTCCGGATTTCTTCGCACAGATCCAGTCCGCTGCCATCGGGCAGGTTAATGTCCAATAGTGCCACATCAAATTCATTTTCCCGCAGCTTTCTTACCGCGCTGTCAAAATTAAAAACCGAAATGACCTCATATCCATCCGAGGTCAGATTATATGCCAAGGTCCGGTTCAAAAGCTGATCGTCCTCTACAATTAAAATCTTCTTCAAGACCCTCACTTCCTTTTTCCAATTTTCCAATCATACTGATATTTTAAACATTAAATGTTGCAGAAATGTCCTAATCAGATATTTTTTAATTATAGGATAGCCTGCTTTTCAGCACAAGGGCAAAAACGCGAATACATACAATAGTTTCAATGTCATGTTGGACAACAAAACGCCGCCGCAAACGATACGATTGCGGCGGTGCTGACTATGTATAAAATCTTTTTGTAGTTACGGTATGTGCAGTTGAATTAAAAATCCGTCTATTCTGCCATCCCCTGCGGAACTTCAAATTTATATCCGCTCCCCAGAACAGTACGAATATAACCCGCTTTGGGCATATCCGGAGTCAGTTTTCTGCGGATCTGCCCAATGACGCTGGCAACAGCCGTTCCACAGTTTTCGCCATCCCCACCCCACACTTCTTCATAGATCTGCCCGGCAGAAAATACCCAGGATGGATGATTTGCCAAGTACGCCAATGTTGCAAATTCCCGATGGGTCATAGAAATCAACTCGCCGTTTCGGTGTACCGTTCTCTCCTTCAGGCGAAGTTCCAATCCCGGAAAAACAAGAATATTACACGGATGGGATGACACAGTATGGTCAAATTCCAGCTCGGCCGCAATAATCTCCATAATTCTGCTAAGTATATATTCTTCACGGTCTGTTACCGACAATACAAAAATTTTTCCCATATCTCCCTCCCTTGAACATGTGTAACATACAATAACTTAATTTTCCTATGGTCTGAATGCTATTTAACAGTCAATTCAATACTTCCCGTAAAATTCTCACATTCAATTCCGATATAGTTTCCTCCTTCAGGAAGTGTGATTGTATCGCTGTATGTTCCGGTTGTTTCAATCAAAGTGACTGCTTCATCAGTTCCAGAAATCCAAAATACTTTTGCAGTTCCCTCCGTAACCTCCAAAGTGCAGTCAATAGACAGCTCCTTACCAGCTTCTCTCTTTATGGAAGTTCCCCCGAACAAATACTCTGTATCTGAAAAATCCTCATAGTTGGATGTATAGCTTCCTGTATAATCATCAATCCCTTTTTCTTTCGTACCTTGTAAGGATGAATTTCCGGTAAGCGCTCTGGAACCGGCGGACTGTACAATATTATTATACTGATTGAGAACTTCATCTTTTGTACAGCCGGAAAGTACAGAAGCCCCCAACAGTATCAAGCATAATGATAGAACTATTTTCTTCACAGGTATCACCTTCC
>ENA-OPEE01002093-OPEE01002093.1-human-gut-metagenome-genome-assembly--contig:-NODE-2093-length-13125-cov-3.087376_pt1 | contig 13125 bp, 10 predicted proteins | sample MGYA00241263_ERZ501506 | MGnify/ENA primary metagenome ERZ501506 (study PRJEB25962, sample SAMEA2042626) | human gut metagenome | biome: human gut; feature: human-associated habitat; material: faeces...
CTTTGCATCCTTCAGCTCATCTTCCACCTCTCCAGACTTATAAGAGATAAATTTGCCGCTTGTGTGGATAAATGGTAGGCAATATTCACTTAATGTGGATAAATTTGCAACTGCTCTGGAAACACATAAATCAAAGGATTCCCGATAATCTTTTCTTTTAGAAAGCTCCTCTGCTCTTCCATGAACCGTCTCAATATCCTTCAGATTAAGTGCTTCCATAACTTCATTTAAGAATAATAACCTTTTATTCAAGGAATCCGCCAGAGTAATCTTAAGCTCCGGAAACATAATCTTAAGTGGGATTCCGGGAAAACCGGCTCCGGTTCCCAAATCCAACAAAGTAAGCGGCTTCTTTAAGTCCATCACCTGGCAAAGAGAAATACTGTCTAAAAAATGTTTCTCAACAACATCCTCAAATTCTATGATTGCAGTAAGATTCATTACTTTATTCTTTTCTACCAGCATTTCATAGAAAGTCAGGAACTGTTGCTCTTTCTCTGCAGTAAGTTCTAAATTCCAATCTGATAGAATATTTCTCATTTTTGTAAAATCATATGCCATAAGATATCCTCATTCTTCTTCCTATTTTTTTACCTGTTCCATATAGACTAACAACATCGTAATATCTGCAGGTGATACACCGGAGATTCTTGAAGCCTGTCCAATGGAAACCGGACGATAAAGCTTTAACTTCTGTCTTGCTTCGATACGAAGGCTGTCTACTGCATCATAATCAAAATCATCCGGAATTTTCTTATTTTCTAATTTTTTAAAATGCTCCACCTGTTTAATCTGACGTTTGATATATCCATCATACTTAATATTAATATTAACCTGTTCCTGTACTTCTTCCGGAAGCTCCGGTCTGCCTTCATCAATTGGAGCCAGTTTTTCATAATCCAGTTCCGGTCTGCGAATCAGTTCGGTAAGACGGGTTCCGGTATTCAAAGGAGTACTTCCATATTTCTCTAATAGCTTCTGCACATTCTCTTTAGCACCGATTGTTACTGACTCTACCCGGTTTATTTCATCCTGAATTAATTTTTCTTTTTTTACTACCCAGTCATATCTTTCCTGAGAAATGAGTCCGACCTGATAACCATATTTACTAAGACGAAGGTCTGCATTATCCTGACGCAGTAATAAACGATATTCGGCACGGGATGTCATCATCCGATATGGCTCATGATTCTCCTTTGTAACCAGATCATCGATTAACACTCCGATATAGGACTCGGAACGATGCAATACAAGCTGTTCCTTCTCTTTTACATATAAAGCTGCATTGATTCCAGCAACAATACCCTGGGCTGCAGCTTCTTCATAACCAGAACTTCCGTTAAACTGGCCGCCGCTGAACAATCCCTTGATATTCTTAAACTCCAGCGTAGGTAACAACTGGTTTGGATTGATACAGTCGTACTCAATAGCATATGCATTTCTTACAATCTTCGCATGCTCCAGTCCCGGAACCGTATGATACATTTCATATTGAACATCCTCTGGCAGGGAACTGCTCATTCCACCGACATACATTTCATTGGTATTTAAGCCTTCCGGCTCCAAAAATACCTGATGTCTTTCCTTATCGGCGAATTTTACCACTTTATCCTCAATGGAGGGGCAATATCTAGGACCCGTTCCTTCAATAACACCAGCATAGATTGGTGAACGGTCGAGATTTGCACGGATAATCTCATGAGTTTTCGGATTTGTATAGGTAAGCCAGCAGGATGCCTGCTCTATCTGAACACTTTCCGGGTCTGTAGTAAAGGAAAATGGTACTACTCTCTCATCGCCGGTCTGCTCGGTCATTTTACTGAAATCAATACTATTCTTATCCATTCTTGCCGGAGTTCCTGTCTTAAAGCGGAACATTTCTACTCCATGGGCTTTTAAAGAATCTGTAAGATGATTAGCGGGCTGTAACCCATTCGGTCCTGTATAATTAATCACATCTCCATAGAGACATCTTGCCCGAAGATAAGTTCCGGTACACAATACAACAGCCTTACTGTGATAAATTGCTCCGGAAAATGTTTTAATGCCGGCAATCTTATTATCTTCTGTGATAATTTCAGATACTTCCGCCTGTCTTATGGTAAGATGTTCAGTAGACTGCAGCGTTTTCCGCATTTCCATACTATAAGACGCCTTATCTGCCTGGGCACGAAGAGAATGCACTGCAGGACCCTTAGATTTATTTAACATCTTCGACTGAATAAATGTTTTATCAATATTAATTCCCATTTGTCCACCCAGAGCATCAATTTCACGAACCAGATGTCCCTTGGAGCTTCCACCAATGTTAGGATTACAAGGCATCATCGCAATACTGTCTACACTTACTGTAAATATAATGGTTTCGAGTCCCATTCTGGCACAGGCAAGTGCTGCTTCACAACCTGCATGGCCTGCTCCAACCACACACACATCATATGTCTCTTCGATTACCGACATTTCGTTATCCTTCTTTCTATCTAAATATAATTATTTACCCATACAGAATTTACTGAAAATCTCATTAACCAGATCATCTTCTACTGCTTCTCCGATAATAGTACCCAGTTCTTCATAAGCATTCATAAGGTCAATGGAATAAAAATCTTCCGGCATTCCATTTTCTACACTCTGTTTTACTAACTTTAAGCTCTCTACTGCCTGAATCAATGCGTTTTTATGTCTAATGTTAGTAATATATACTTCATCGTTAAATGAAATCGTTCCATGGAAAAACATTTCCGTAATGGTTTCTTCTAATACATCAATTCCAAGATTTTCTTTTGCAGAAATAGCTATCATCTTATGATCTGCACCGGATAATTTTTCTTTGATTTCATCTTCTCCGGTTACCTGGATTAAATCAGATTTGTTCAATAAAATGATGGCTTTCTTCTCCCGGATGGCATCTATAATCTTTTCGTCATTTTCATCCAATGCAGTAGAAGTATCCACTACATAGATAATAAAATCAGCTTTATCCACAAGGGATAGTGCTTTATCCACACCAATCTTCTCTACCACATCCTCAGTACTTCTGATCCCAGCGGTATCCATGATATTAAGCGTAATGCCATTTAAATTAATCTGCTCTTCCAATACATCACGGGTAGTTCCGGCAATATCCGTTACAATTGCCCGCTCTCTTCCTACCAGCGCATTTAATAAAGAAGATTTTCCGGCATTCGGCTTTCCGACGATCACTGTATTAATACCTTCCTTTAAAAGGCTGCCATTTTCCGAAGAAGCAATCATCTGATTCATCTTCTGCATCAGTTTCTCTATTATAATAAGAAGATTCTCTCCATATCCATCAATACTGATATGCTCCGGATCGTCTAAAGCAGACTCAATAAATGCAATCTCATGTATGATTTTACCACGAATTTCTTTGATTTTCCCTGTAAGAGCTCCGTTTAACTGCTGCATGGAGCTTTTCAATGCAAAATCATTTTTTGAAGAAATGACATCCATGACAGATTCTGCCTGGCTTAAATCAATACGACCATTCAAAAATGCACGCTTGGTAAACTCTCCCGGTTCTGCCGGTCTTGCTCCATTTTTCAGCACTACTTCTAAAATACGCCGCATCACAAGTGTTCCACCATGGCAGTCAATTTCTACTGTATCTTCTCTGGTATAACTGTTCGGTGCCCGCATCAGAAGAACCATTACTTCATCTATTATTTCATCTTCATCATAAATATGGCCATAATGAATCGTATGACTCTTGCACTGTGATAATAGCTTGTTTCCTTTTTGTGACCGGTATATCTTATCAATTACATCAAAAGCATCTTCTCCACTGATACGGATAATTCCAATTCCTGAATTCGTCATGGCGGAAGCAATTGCTGCAATAGTCTCTGTTTTCATAGAAATCTCCTTAATATAAGAATTCTTATATTATCTGTGTAATATATAAGAGTTATAAAACGGTATAATTATATCATTTTATAACTCTTATGAAATCATTTTCTTATAAAATTTTTAAATTATTTTTTTAATGTAACAACTACATGACGGAAAGGTTCTTCTCCCTCGCTGTGGGTTTCTACATATCTGTCACCCTGCAATGCAGAATGAATCACTCTTCTTTCAAATGGATTCATTGGCTCTAAAGATACCGGACGTTTTGTTCTCTTAACCTTATATGCAATATTCTTTGCAAGATTTTCCAGAGTATCTTTTCTTCTCTGGCGGTAATCTTCGGTATCAAGCTTAACTTTGATATATCCATCCGAATGTTTATTAACAGCAAGATTTGTAAGATACTGAAGAGAATCTAAAGTCTGACCTCTCTTGCCAATCAGCAGTCCCATTTCTTTGCCGCTTAATTCTACTTCATAAACCTTATCATCTTCTGCTTTCTTAATGTCAATGGTAACTTCCATATTCATAGCAGAAAATACATTTTCCAAAAACTCACGGATATTATCTACCGTATCATTCTTCTTCCGTGCCTTGATGATTGCAGGTTTACTCTTGATACCAAGAAATCCGGTAGAGCCCTTCTCAATAACTTCTACCTCAATCTTATCACTGGTAGTTCCAAGCTTAATCGAAGCCTCTGTAATTGCATCATCCACTGTTTTTGCTGAAACTTCAATAAATTCCATTGTATATTACCCCCTCTATTTATTGTTTCTTTCATTGAATTCACGTACTCTGTTAGCTTTTGAGGCAAGGCTTCCTGCTTTTGCATTGCTTCTTACCTCTGCTGCATGCTCTAAAGCTTCTTCCTTTTGTTCTTTTGTCATAGTACCTGATTCAATAACATTTGCTTTTGTACTCATCTTAGCAGCATTAGCAATCTGATTTTCAATCAGACCCATTTTCTTTTCACGCTTTGCTTTTGCTTTTTCCTGATTAGCTTTCATAACAGCATCCCAGTCCATCTTATCAAGACGTTTGTTAATACCCCACTGCTGGATACTACGAACCAAAGCACTGGCAATCCAGTAAATACCAAGACCAACCGGTACAGTGAAACACATTACAAATGAGAATAATGGCATCATAAGATTCATGGTTTTCATCTGCTGTGCCATTGCATCATTTTCACCGGTAGAAGCGGTAGGCATTAATTTGATATTTAATCTCTGTGTCAGGAAAGAAATAACCGGAATCAGTAATGCACCGATTGCAAGTAAATAAGCTCCCGACTTAAAGCCTGTTGTCATAATATTCCATGGGCTGTTTGAAATGTTAAGACCAAGGAAATAGTTTAACTTCTCTAAGGATTTCTCAGTTGCATCCAGATTAGTAAGATTACCAAATACGTTTTTTAACTCACTCCATCCGGAAGTATTCATCTTATATAAAACATCAACAATATAATTATGAAGAACATTTGTATCCGTTGCAGTAAAATCAACAGATAATCCTGCAATTTTAATTTTATCAACAAAGCTTGTCATCTTATCTGCAAAGCCGTCGATAGACATAATCTCTGTAACAAGAACAGAAAACTTCTCTTTTACAGCCGGTACATATGCCGGTACATTTAAGAATACACGATATAAAGCAAACAGAATCGGCATCTGGATTAACATCTGGATACAGCTTCCGGTCGGTGAAACACCATATTTCTGGTAAACCATCTGTGTCTCTTCCTGCATCTTCTGCATGGATACCTGGTCTCTCTTGTTTTTATATTTTTTCTGGATAGCTTGAAGTTCCGGATTCATTTTCTGTGAAAGCTTTGAAAACTTCTGCTGTTTATAGGTTAATGGAAAAAGACATGCATAAATAATCAAAGTTAAGATAATGATGCAAAGTCCGATATTTTCTATTCCAAACAAACTGTTCAGCACATAATAGATTCCATTCATAATCCATCCTAAGACCTTCGCAATCGGTCCGAGAATCTTACCATTGTACTGAGTTAAAATGATTTCTGACACTTAACGTACCTCCTAATCATGGAACCGGGTCATATCCGCCTTTTGAAAAAGGATTACATCTTAATATCCTCCAGAGAGCCAGTGCTCCCCCCTTTACTGCACCATACTTTTCCACGGCAATCAGACCATAAGTAGAACAGGTCGGGCAATAAGGGCACTTTGTTGTTTTCATTGGTGAAAGATATTTTCTATAAAATTTAATGATTGCAATTAAAATTTTTTTCAAAATCATTCCATCTTCTTTTCGATATTATCTTTAAATAATTCCATGAAGATTCGAAAGATGCAGCAATGAACTCTTTAACTTGTGATAACCTTCATTTTTTGCTGACACCCTTACGATGACTACAATGTCCCAACCACTATGAAACATCTCTTCGTGTAGTCTGTAACTTTCTCTTAATAATCTCGTCAGATGATGTCTTACTACACTATTTCCTACTTTTTTACTGACGGAGATTCCAATTCGATTCGATTCCAAACCATTTTCCAGAACATACATCACCAGATACTTGTCCGCATAAGACTTACCATTGCGATATACATTCTGGAAATCTTTGTTTTTCTTCAATGAGTCCATTTTTCAATCCTTAAAAAAGTCTTGTAATAAGAAGAAAAAGACCACAAAAGTTGTGGCCTATGCTGATAATTTCTTTCTTCCTTTTAATCTTCTTGCAGCCAATACTTTTCTTCCGCCTGCTGTACTCATTCTTTTACGAAAACCATGAACTTTATTTCTCTGTCTGTTTTTTGGCTGAAATGTCATCTTACCTTTATGCATAATAATCCACCTCCTCTATGCTAGAAAACATCAGTACAATTATAACAAAAAAACCTGTCAAGTCAAGTAAAACCTGCATTTTTCGGTAATTAATTTTTACACTACTATATATATAAGGAAGAAACTATTTTCAATCTATATCTAGTATCCATTTTCTTCCTTCCATACCATAAAATTTATATATCAAAATTTTATGCACAGGTTATCCACAATTGTTCATAACCTGTGCATAACCTGTAGATAATTTAAGGATAACTTGTTATTAAAATGACTTTGCCTTAATTTTGAATAGCTTTTTCCGCTAAAATAAAGGCTTTTTTATCCACTTTATTCACATTAGGCTTATCACCTATACCTTTAAAAGTTCTCATTGATAATTTGCCCCATTTAGTTTATTATTAAAAGAGTAGGATTCTATATAATGCTATAAATATGAGAAGCTTTAAAAAGCTTAAATAATAGAAACATGGAGATTTTTATGGAACAGATCATTGAAAAATGGGGAGAAATTTTAAGAACTGTCAAGGAAGAGCATGAACTTACTGACATTTCTTTTAAAACCTGGTTAGAACCACTTAAGGTATTTGATGTCAAAGACAATACTTTATACATACTGGTACCGGACGAACAGATGGGGCTTAACTACATTACCAAGAAATACACTCTTCCTATTAAAGTAGCAGTCGCTGAAATTATTGGAAAGGATTACGAAATCGAATTTGTACTGCCGGAGCAGGCAAAATCCATGCGTACACCGAAACCAATGGCTTTCGTAAATACAGAAAGTATTGATAAATCCAGTTTGAATCCAAACTATACCTTCGATACTTTTGTTGTTGGAAATAATAACAAACTGGCTCATGCAGCTTCACTGGCTGTTGCAGAATCTCCGGGAGAAGTCTATAACCCACTCTTTTTATATGGAGGCGTAGGACTTGGTAAAACGCATTTGATGCATTCCATCGCACATTTTATCCAGTCCAATAATCCAGATGTGAAGATTTTATACGTTTCTTCGGAAACTTTTACCAATGAACTGATTGAAGCCATCCGAAATGGCAATAATACAGCTATGACAAAATTTCGTGAGAAATATCGTAATATCGATGTACTTTTAATCGACGATATCCAGTTTATTATAGGAAAAGAAAGTACACAGGAAGAATTTTTCCATACCTTTAATGAGCTTTATCTTGCTAAGAAGCAGATTGTTATTTCTTCTGATAAGCCGCCAAAGGATATGGAAACATTAGAAGAACGTATCCGCTCCCGTTTTGAATGCGGTCTGACTGCTGACATCGGTTCTCCGGATTATGAAACCAGAATGGCAATTCTGCGAAGAAAAGAAGAAATGGATAATTTCCATTTAGATGATGAAATTTTAAAATACATTGCTACTAATATTAAGTCTAATATCAGAGAACTGGAAGGTGCTTTAAATAAACTGCTTGCCTACTCCAATCTCGAACAGACTGAGATTACCATGGAAGTAGCCATGAAAGAGCTTCAGAATATTATTTCTCCGGACAAGCCGAGGGAGATTACTCCACAGCTTATTATTGATGTGGTATGCGAACATTTCCATATTACAAAAGAGCAGATGATTTCTAAAAGCCGCAGCAACGATATTGCAAAGCCAAGACAGATTGCCATGTATCTTTGCAAAAATATGACTGGGGTTTCCTTAGAAAATATCGGAGAACTCTTAGGAGGAAGAGATCATTCTACCGTAATTCATGGTATTAATAAGGTAGAAGCTGAATTACAGACTAATGAAGCAACCGTAAATCTCTTAAATACCATTAAGAAAAAAATTAACCCAAATTAATTTATGCACAGGGTTCTGTTTATAATTTGTGAACTAGCTGTGGAATGGCTTTGGATAACTAATTATGTTAACTTTACATAAAAATTTATTCACTTTTTATTAAGACACAATCCGCAGTCATTTAAACAGGTTATACAGTAACAAAATTCTTTTAAATGCTTATGAATTAAGGGTTGCAGAGGTTATTCACTTATTAACATCCCCTAAGAATAAGACGTTTAATTTCTTTTTAAATATTATATTTATATATGTCGAAAGGAGTTATGAACAACATGAAAATCATCTGTTCAAAATCAAATTTACTTTATGGTGTAAACATTGTTTCCAAAGCCGTACCAACCAGAACGACCATGGCTATCTTAGAATGTATCTTAATAGATGCTTCTGCCGGTGAGATTAAATTAACTGCCAATGACATGGAACTTGGAATCGAAACAAAAATAGAAGGAGAGATTGAAGAAAGAGGAATTATCGCATTAGATGCAAAAGTTTTTTCTGATATCGTAAGAAAGCTTCCTGACAATGAAGTTGTAATCGAAACAGACTCTTCCTTTAAGACAACCATTACCTGCGAAAAAGCAAAATTCAATATCATTGGAAAATCTGGTGAAGATTTTTCTTATATTCCATATATTGAAAGAAATGAAGAAATCACCATTTCACAGTTTACTTTAAAAGAAGTAATCCGCCAGACAATCTTTTCTATTGCAGATAATGACAATAATAAGCTGATGACAGGAGAATTATTTGAAATTAATGAGAACAGCTTAAAGGTTGTATCACTGGATGGCCACCGTATTTCAATCCGTAATATAGAACTGAAAAATAATTATGAGCATAAGAAAGTGGTTGTTCCTGGAAAGACCTTACAGGAAATCAGCAAGATTCTCCCGGGAAATGCCGACGAAGATGTCAGCATGTATTTATCAGACAACCATATTGTATTTGAATTTGGCAATACCACCGTTGTTTCCCGTCTGATTGAAGGCGAGTATTTTAAGATTGAACAGATGCTTTCTTCTGATTATGAGACAAAGGTTAAGATTAACAAACGTGAATTATTAGACTGTATCGACCGTGCAACCCTTTTAGTAAAAGAGGGAGATAAGAAGCCGATTATCATGAATATAACAGATGATAAGATGGAATTAAAAATCAATTCTTTCATTGGTTCCATGAATGAAGAAATTGATATTACCAAAGATGGAAAAGATATTTTAATTGGATTCAATCCGAAATTCTTTATCGATGCCCTTCGTGTCATTGATGAAGAAGAAGTAACTCTTTATATGGTAAATCCAAAGGCACCATGTTTTATCCGGGATGAAAATGAGACCTTTATCTATCTGATTCTTCCGGTAAACTTTAATGCAGCTGCAAACTAGAATTTGCAGAGGCAGGAAGAGAGGCAATCATGCAGGAAATTAAGCTGCGGGATGAATATATTAAGCTGGGACAGGCGTTAAAAGCCGCCGGAGTCGTAGACTCCGGAGTCACTGCCAAGCTCGTAATATTAGATGAAAAAGTTAAGGTAAATGGCGAAGTTGAAGTACAGCGTGGCAAGAAATTATATGATGGAGATGTAGTGGAAGCTTTGGGCGAAACCATAAAGATTGTAAAATGATAATAAAGTCCATTGAACTTAAGAATTTCCGTAATTATGAAGAGTTAAATCTGAATCTTGACGGTGGAACCAATATTTTATATGGGGACAATGCCCAGGGAAAGACCAATATATTAGAATCCATTTATGTCAGCGGAACAACGAAATCCCATAAGGGAAGCCGCGATAAAGAAATGATTCGTTTTGGTGAAAATGAGGCACATATCCGTACTATGGTAGAAAAAAATCAGATGAGTTATCAGATTGATATGCATCTGAAGAAGAACCGTTCCAAGGGAATTGCCATTAATGGTGTGCCAATCCGCAAGGCAAGTGAGCTTTTCGGTGTGCTGAATATGGTATTTTTCTCACCGGAGGATTTAAATATTATCAAAAATGGTCCTTCCGAGCGCAGAAGATTTTTAGATTCGGAAATCTGCCAGCTGGATAAAATTTATCTTTCTGATTTAACCAAGTATAATAAAGTTTTAAATCAGCGCAATAAGCTGTTAAAAGATATGGTATTTCATCCGGATTTGGAAAATACGTTATCCGTGTGGGATATGCAGCTCATTTCTTACGGCAGGCGGATTATCAGCCGGCGCCGGAGATTTGTAGAAGAATTAAATGAAATTGTCCGAGGCATCCATGAAAGCATTTCCGGTGGCAGGGAGCAGCTGACGCTGACGTATGAACCGGATATCGAAGAAGCTTTTTTTGAAGATGAATTAAACCGGGCGAAGGAAAAGGACAGAAAATACTGCAGTACCTCCGTGGGACCCCACAGAGATGATATTTCCTTTTTTATCGGAGATATCGATATCCGTAAATTCGGTTCCCAGGGACAGCAGAGAACTTCTGCTTTATCACTGAAATTATCAGAGATAGAGCTGGTGAAAAGATGTATCCATGATACACCGGTACTTCTTTTAGATGATGTGCTTTCCGAACTGGACAGTAACAGGCAGAATTATCTGCTTAACAGTATACATGATATTCAGACGGTCATTACCTGTACCGGTCTGGATGAATTTGTAAGAAACCGCTTCCAGATTGATAAAATATTTGAAGTCATAAGCGGAACAGTAAGTGAAAAAAATGAAATGTAAAATAATCCGTGAATAGGAGGAATACAGATGAGTACGGAATACGGAGCAGACCAAATTCAGATTTTGGAAGGTTTGGAAGCAGTAAGAAAGAGACCTGGAATGTATATTGGAAGTACCTCTGTGAGAGGACTTCACCATCTGGTATATGAAATTGTGGATAACTCTGTCGACGAAGCACTGGCAGGTTATTGTACCCATATTATCGTTACGATTAATAAAGACAATTCCATTACCGTAGAAGATGATGGACGTGGAATTCCGGTAGGAATTAACCACAAAGCAGGTATTCCTGCGGTAGAAGTAGTATTTACTGTATTGCATGCCGGCGGAAAATTCGGCGGTGGAGGATATAAGGTATCCGGTGGATTACATGGTGTAGGAGCATCCGTTGTAAATGCACTTTCTAACTGGCTGGAAGTACAGATTTTCCACGATGGAAAGATTTATAAACAACGTTATGAACGTGGACATACCATGTATCCACTGAAGGAAGTCGGAAAATGTGATATAAATAAAACCGGTACTACTGTAACCTTTTCTCCGGACGGAAGCATTTTCGAAGAAACAGTATATGATTTTGATACATTAAAGCAGCGTTTAAGAGAGACTGCATTTCTGACAAAGAATCTTAGGATTACACTTCGTGATGACAGGGAAGAACCTGTAAAAGAACGGGTATTCCATTATGAAGGCGGTATTAAGGAATTTGTAACTTACTTAAATAAGAGCAAGGAAGCATTGTATCCGGAGGTTATTTATTGTGAAGGTGAGAAAAACGGGGTTCTTGTTGAAGTTGCTATGCAGCATAACGATGCATATAACGAAGCTACGTACAGCTTTGTCAATAACATCATCACGCCGGAGGGTGGAACACATCTGGCAGGTTTCCGTAATGCGCTTACCAAAACTTTTAATGAATATGCGCGGGCGAATAAGATTTTAAAGGATTCTGAGCCGGCACTTTTCGGTGATGATATCCGTGAAGGTTTAACTGCTATTGTAAGTATTAAGATTGAAGAGCCTCAGTTTGAGGGACAGACCAAGCAGAAGCTTGGTAACAGTGAAGCAAGAGGAGCCGTAGACAGCGTAGTAAGTGAGCAGCTTACATACTTTTTAGAGCAGAATCCTCAGGTTGCAAAGACCATTTGTGAAAAATCACTTCTGGCACAGCGTGCAAGAGAGGCAGCGAGAAAAGCAAGAGATTTAACCAGAAGAAAGACTGCATTAGAAGGAACCTCACTTCCTGGAAAATTAGCAGACTGTTCTGATAAAGATCCGAAAAACTGCGAAATTTTCATCGTCGAGGGAGATTCCGCCGGCGGTTCCGCAAAGACTGCAAGAAGCCGTGCAACCCAGGCAATCCTCCCACTTCGTGGTAAGATTTTAAATGTCGAGAAGGCAAGACTGGATAAGATTTATGGAAATGCTGAGATCAAAGCTATGATCACTGCGTTTGGTACAGGTATTCATGAAGACTTTGATATCAGCAAACTTCGTTACAACAAGATTATCATTATGACGGATGCCGATGTCGATGGTGCCCATATCAGTACGTTAATGCTGACATTCCTTTATCGGTTCATGCCGGATCTGATCAAAGAAGGCCATGTATATCTGGCACAGCCGCCACTATACAAGATCGAAAAAAACAAAAATGTATGGTATGCCTACAGTGATGATGAGTTAAATGCAATCTTAACGGAGATCGGACGTGACGGAAATAATAAGATCCAGCGTTACAAAGGACTTGGTGAGATGGATGCGGAACAGCTCTGGGAAACTACCATGGATCCGGAGAAACGAATTTTAAAACGTGTTATGATAGATGATGAGAGTACTTCTGAGATTGATATTACATTTACAACTCTCATGGGAGATAAAGTAGAGCCGAGACGTGA
>ENA-OPEE01002098-OPEE01002098.1-human-gut-metagenome-genome-assembly--contig:-NODE-2098-length-13114-cov-3.713837_pt1 | contig 13114 bp, 10 predicted proteins | sample MGYA00241263_ERZ501506 | MGnify/ENA primary metagenome ERZ501506 (study PRJEB25962, sample SAMEA2042626) | human gut metagenome | biome: human gut; feature: human-associated habitat; material: faeces...
GGAAATCTTGGAAGAACTCAACTCGATAGCGGCGATAAATTCTGTTGTTGCCATAAATATATTCCTATTTTACAATTTTCTATTTACGATTAAGATTACTCTGTAAATCAATGTATGGGGACGTCTGATATTAATCGTACGTCCGACATCGTCAAATCGTACATTAGTTCTCTCGCTTTGTACAGATAATCTGGTTACTAAATTCAACGCTAATGCGGGAATATTTGTTCCATCCTACCTGATTTAAACCTTTTTCATAAAAAGCTTTCATCCGTTCGAGTTTACGCTCAAAACCATCCAACTTCCCAAGATAGATAATATGGTCGCCTACGCGAGGCACCAGTTCCACGTCTTTGTCCGACAGCACATGTATCTGTTCAATCTGTGCTTCCCAGAACTTATTATTCTGCAAAAATACACCAAACTTATATAAATCCCTCATGGCAAACGACTTTTCTACTCTTCCGGTCACTATGGCAAGGTGTGCAACGCACTTTGCATCGGGTGGCATCACAGTACCTTTATTGTCCAGATAGTAGTTCTCCCCGTTCGCACTCATCACTCGCAGGATAGGGATACGTTGACTGACTTCTACGCAAAGTTTGCCACTGGGAGTCTTGTAGCATTCCACTTCATCGATAAGCGGATGTTTGGCAAGTTCCCGTTCCAGCGTTTTACTACGGATGCGATCCATTGGTTTACCAACAGGATAAATCCCTTTCTTCTCCAATATGTCAGCCACTTCCTTTTTGGTGATGAAACCTGCATAGACGGTATCTTTGATAACCAATTCCATGTCATTGCACACCTGTCCGGCAGGCTTCCGGTTGAAAGCCGAGAGAGCTACCACCAGATAGGCGATGACGAGCAGTAGGACGATAGACAATAGAATTCTTTTAAACATGTATCAACTATCTAATTATCATTATTCAACTATTAACTGTCAATTGTTAATTATCAATTGTCAATTGCTTTGTGATTTCAGGGACGTAGTTGTCTATATCTCCGGCACCTAAAGTTATCAGAACTTCAATCTGCTTTTGAGATAAGAGTTCCAGTATATCCTCTTTCTTACACATGCATTTCTCAATGCCCGGTCGCAGGTTATCGTATATCAATTGGCTGGTGACACCGGGAATTGGTTGCTCACGTGCCGGGTAGATATCTACGAGAATGACTTCGTCAAGTAACGACAAACTGTTGGCAAATTCCTTATAGAAATCGCGCGTGCGGGTATAGAGATGTGGTTGGAAGATAGCTGTAATCTTCTTGTCCTGATACAGATCACGAATGGATTTCACACTCTGTGCTATTTCGGCAGGATGATGGGCATAGTCGCTCAGGAATACGACTTTGTCATTCTTGACCTTGAAATCGAAACGACGGTCTACTCCACGGAAACTTGCCATACCTTGCTTGATCTCTTCGTCTGTCACACCGTTGAGGTGGGCGAGTGCCATGGCTGCTACGCCATTCTCTATATTGATGCTGACGGGAACACCCAGTTGGATATCATTAATACGCGTGTCGGGTGCAATAAAATCGATAAAGATCTCACCATTTCCGATACGGATATTCTCTGCATGGAAATCTCCTTCGGTACGGGCGTAACTATAGACTTTTACACCGGCCTGCACATCAGGTTTCAAAGCGATGTCCTTGTGTATAATGAGTGCACCACCCGGCTGGATAAGCGTCGTATAATGACGAAAACTTTCCAGGTAGGCTTCTTCTGTGCCATAAATATCCAGATGGTCGGGGTCTGTAGCAGTTATTACGCTCATGTAAGGTGATAACCAGTGGAATGAGCGGTCAAATTCATCTGCCTCAATCACAGTGTATGGGCTGGACTGTGATAATAACAGGTTAGTATCATAATTCTTGGAGATGCCTCCGAGGAATGCAGTGCAACCTACGTGTGATTGGTAAAGCAGATGCGCTGTCATTGTACTGGTAGTTGTTTTACCATGTGTACCGGCTACGCACAAGCCTTTGCTATTATGTGTGATCGTTCCTAAAACCTGTGCCCGTTTTTGAATTTCGAAACCATTGTTACGGAAATATACTAACTCGGCATGCTTTTGCGGAACAGCTGGAGTATACACTACCAAAGTGCTTTCCATATTCTTGCAGGCTTCAGGAATCAGATCCACATTCTCTTCGTAATGTATCTGTGCTCCTTCTGTAATCAGGTGTTCGGTTAGTTCGCTTGGGGTACGGTCGTAACCGGCAACGAGCTTTCCCTTTGATAAGAAGTAGCGTATCAGGGCGCTCATACCGATGCCACCGGCACCAACGAAATATACGGATTTTATATTTTCTATATTCATAATACACTTATCACTTATCGTTATTTATCAGTTTTAATACTTCTTTTGCAATAATGGTTGCCGAATCCGGCAAAGCCAATTTAGCGATGTTCTCGCTCAATGTTTTCAGCTTCTCGGCATCTGTGACAGTTTCAAGAGCCACAGGAATCAGATGCTTCATAGCATCTACATCTTTCACATAAATAGCAGCTTTCTTATCTACCAGTGCCAGTGCATTTTTAGTCTGATGGTCTTCTGCCACATTTGGTGAAGGCACTAGGATGACCGGCTTGTTCAGCAGGCAGAATTCAGAGATAGAACCGGCACCTGCACGGGAAATGACGAGGTCGGCAGCTGCATATGCACTTGCCATGTCTTTGATGAAATCCGTTACATACAGATTCGGGATGGCAGAAATCCGTGGATTACGTATAGCTTCGCCCGTTGCGGTAGTAATAGCATCTTTGACTTGCTGGATATATATTTTTCCTGTTTGCCAGATGAACTGAATGTCGCCGTTTACTTTTATCGTATCCAGTACAGCAATGAGGGTCTGATTGATGGTACGTGCCCCCAAGCTACCACCCAGTATCAATATTGTTTTCTTCTCCGGATTGAAACCGAAAGAGCTTACAGCTTCTTCGCGGCTCTGTTTATTTGCTAACAGGTTCTGGCGTACAGGATTCCCTGTCATGATAATCTTATCTGCGGGGAAGAATTTCTCCATTCCATCATATGCTACGCAGATTTTACATGCTTTCTGTGCAAGCAACTTGTTTGTCACTCCTGCATAAGAATTCTGCTCTTGTATCAAAGTAGGGACTCCCATCATGCCCGCTACTTTTAATGTAGGACCACTGGCATATCCGCCTACACCTACTGCTACCTGCGGGCTAAATTCTTTCAGGATACGACGTGCTTTCCATTGGCTACGCAATAACTTGATAATTACTGCAAAGTTCTTCCATAAGCGCTTACGGTCGAAACCTGCTACAGGCAGACCGATAATTTTATATCCTGCATCGGGCACGCGTTGCATCTCCATTCGTCCTTCTGCACCTACAAAGAGGATTTCTGCATCTGGGCGCAGTTCCTTGATGGCGTTGGCGATAGATACTGCGGGAAATATATGCCCTCCTGTACCTCCACCACTGATTATGATGCGTGGTCCGTTATTTTTTGTTTCCATATATCTTATTTTTATTCAAATTCAGCATCACTGTTCAATACCTTTGCCGTCGGTTCAGCAGCTGTTTGTGCATCGCTATTTGTCTCTTCGGCAGGTACTTCTACTTGCATGGGTATCAAAGCATCGTGTTCTTTCTGCTCTTCCAGTCTGGCGGTATAGCGGCTCACACTCAGTATCATGCCGATATAAGCACAGTTGATAAGTGTAGAAGTACCACCTTTACTGATAAGCGGAAGCGGCTGTCCGGTTACCGGGGCCAATCCTACTGCTACCATCATGTTGAATATAGCTTGCGATACAAGTAGTAGTGCAATTCCTATTATAAGGAAAGCAGGGAATGTTCGTTCGCACTTTTTCGCAATACGCCCGACTCGTATCAGCAGACAGACGTAAAGGAATACGACGAAAGCTCCACCTATCAATCCCAATTCTTCGATAATGATAGCAAAGATAAAGTCAGAGAAAGCCTGACTCAGGAAGTCGCGCTGTACCGAGTTACCCGGTCCTTTGCCTACAACGTGACTCGTAGCTACGGCAATACGTGCATGGGCTATCTGAGCATCTTTGTCTATATCGAATTTGGCAGCAGGTACCTCATTGTCATTTGTAAACTTCTCAATACGGGCACGCCATGTGTCGAAACGGTGCAGGAATGGTAAATCGCTATTCTTGGTCAGTACAAGGAATGTCACACCTATAATTGCTACTCCAGCCAGGCCGCCTGCCAGTATTAATAATTTTTTCATTGCCACTCGCCCGATGAACATCATCAGATAAACCACTCCGAAGAGCAGTGCTGCCGTCGAGAGGTTTTCCGGGGCAATCAGCAGACAAATAACACCTGTGATAATCATGATACGTTTAAAAGCTTTCGGGCTGGCCCCATCTTCGTCCTGTCCTTTCGAAAGAATAAAGGCGGTAACGATGATGACAGCCATTTTGGCTACTTCCGAAGGCTGGAACTGAACCCCCATGAAGGTCATCCAGCGTGCAGCACCGTTAATGCGTTCCATCATCATAACGAGGGCCAGCAGTACCACGGATAGTGGAAGCAGGAATACAGGAAATACCTGAAACCATTTGTAGGGGATATTGTGCATAAACACCACTACTACGGCACCCACCATCAAGATGATGCTGTGCTGTGTAATCGGCCCCCAGTGGTCACCGCTTTTATACGTCAGGGTAGACGCAGCGCTGAACACTTCTACGATAGAAATGAGGCAAAGGAAAAGGAATATAATCCAGATTACCTTATCACCTTTGAATATGCTTTTTAATAAATCCATAAATTTAATGTGGTAATGTGTCCTATAATTCTCTTACACACTTTTTGAACTGGTCGCCCCGGTCTTCATAGCTGCTGAAAAGGTCGAAACTGGCACAGCAAGGACTGAGTAATACGGTTTCACCCTTTTGGGCCAGACGGAATGCTGCGTCTACAGCGTCCTTCATGCCGGTTTGTACATCGGCGACGGGCAATCCCATGCGATCAAAGAAGTCATGTAGCTTCTCATTGTGCAATCCCAGATAGACTAAGGCTGAACATTTCTCGCGTACTAAATCCTCTATTTCCGTATAGTCATTACCTTTATCCTTTCCTCCCAGAATAAGCACGGTCTTCGTCTTCATACTCTGCAGGGCGTACCAACAGGAATTTACGTTTGTGGCTTTAGAGTCATTGATAAACTCCACGCCACGTACAGTTACAACTTTTTCCAAGCGATGTTCCACACCTTTAAAATCAGACAATGCCCGACGAATATATTCTTTCTCTATTCCGGCAAGATTGGCTGAGATACCTGCGGCGAGAGAATTGTATAAATTGTGCGTACCCTGCAGGGCCAGTTTCTCCTGCTCCATATTGAAGGCGATGGGTTCGTTGATTTCAATCTCGCCGTCTTCTGCATAAGCTATGGCTCCATCTTCTTTTACTGCAGAGAACGGATAAAGATGGGCTCGCAGTCCATGCTTGTCCAGTTCCCGCTTGATGATGGGGTCATCGTTCCAGAAGATGAAAGCATCTTCTGGTGTCTGGTTCTGTGTGATGCGGAATTTGGCATCCACATAATTCTGCATGCAATGGTCGTAACGGTCCAGATGATCGGGTGTGATGTTCATCAGCACGGCAATATTGGCACGGAACTTATACATATTATCCAGTTGGAAAGAGCTGAGCTCAATCACATAATAATCATGTTGGTCTGTGGCTACCTGCAAGGCAAGACTTTTACCTATGTTACCGGCCAATCCCACATTCAGACCTGCACTTTTGAAAATGTGGTAAATAAGTGAGGTGGTAGTGGTCTTGCCATTTGAACCGGTAATACATATCATTTTTGCATTGGTATAGCGTCCCGCAAACTCTATCTCAGAGATAACGGGTGTACCTTGCTCTTTCAGTTTCAGTATCATCGGAGCGTCGTTGGGAATACCGGGGCTCTTCACCACTTCATCCGCACTCAAAATCAATTCTTCCGTATGCTGTCCTTCTTCCCAGGCAATGCCGTACTTATCCAGCACTTCCTTATATTTATCTTTGATGGCGGACATGTCGGATACGAATGTGTCGAAACCCTTCACTTTGGCGAGTACGGCAGCACCTGCACCGCTCTCTCCGGCTCCTAATACTACAATTCTACTCATATATTCTTTAAAGTTACAGGCTACCAGCTACTAGCTACCAGTAAGTGGCTGGAGTTGGTAGTTGCTACAAGTTTGTTATTTATCAGCAACCAGTAGCGAGCACTTGTAGCTTGTAGCTCGCGGCTGGCAGCTCTATTATCTTATCTTTAATGTTATAATTGTTATCGCTGCCAATACAATTGTCACAATCCAGAAGCGGACTGTAATCTTTGATTCATGGAACAGCTTGGTCGGTGTTGTGAACTTCACTGTACACCCCGGTTCTATCAGACTCATGGAAGTACGGAAATGGTCGTGAATGGGAGTTCGCTTGAACAACCTTTGCTTAACGCCCTTTCTCTTTCCGGCTTTGTAATAAAATCGTTGCAGGATGACGGACAAGTTCTCTACCAGGAACACTCCACAAAGAATAGGTATAAGTAACTCTTTGTGTATGATAATGGCAAACACGGCAATGATGCCACCAATCGTCAAACTGCCCGTATCGCCCATGAATACCTGTGCAGGATATGCATTGTACCACAGGAAACCGATCAATGCACCGATAAAGGCACAAATGAAAATTACCAGTTCCTCCGATCCGGGGATATACATGATGTTAAGGTAACTGGCATACGTAATGTGGCTCGATACATAGGCTAAAATCCCTAATGCCAAGCCTATGATTGCTGAGTTTCCCGCTGCCATGCCGTCCATTCCGTCATTCAGATTGGCGCCATTGCTGACAGCTGTTACTACGAATATAGTAATGATTACGAATAAAACCCAACCGGCAGTTTGTGCATGCTCACCTAAGAAACCCACAAAGTCTGCGTAATCCAGGTTATTGCTCTTAAAGAACGGAATCGTAGTCTGCGTGGACTTAATGTCTTGCCCTGCATGGATGACCTCCATTTCCTGTCCTGGTTTCTTTACTTCAATATTCTCGCGGATAACTGCCTGTGGACTCAGGTAAAGTGTCAGGCCTACAATCAGTCCTAAACCTACCTGGCCGATAATTTTGAATTTCCCGTGCAAACCTTCCTTGTCTTTCTTGAAGATTTTGATGTAATCATCGGCAAAGCCCAACGATCCTAACCATACTGTGGTAATCAGCATCAATATCATATAGACATTGCTCAGTTTACCCAGCAATAGGCATGGAATGAGAATGGCCACAATAATAATGACACCTCCCATACTTGGTACACCCACTTTGTTCACTCCGAACGGGTCGATGCTGGCATCACGTTGGGTCTCTGTAATTTGTTTCCGTTTCAGCAAGTCTATAAAACGGTCACCCCAGATACTTGAGATGAGCAATGCGAGAATGATTGCCATCAGAGCCCGGAATGATGTATAGCCAAACATGCCCGCACCGGGAATGTTATATTTGTCCAGCCATTGAAATAAGTAGTATAACATAAATCAACTATTTAGTGTGATAGTGTGGTAAAGTGATAATGTGTTAAAGTAATATCACTCTACCACTTTATCACTTTAAAACATTATCGCCTTTAACTCTTCTTTGTCATCAAAATGATGTTTAACTCCTTTGACTTCCTGATAGTTCTCATGGCCCTTTCCGGCTACAAGAATAACATCACCGGGCTGCGCCAGCATACATGCTGTTTTGATAGCTTCGCGCCGGTCGGCAATGCTGATGGTCTTCTGCATGTCGTCTTTATCCAATCCGGCAAGCATATCATTGATGATATCTTGCGGCTCTTCAAAGCGGGGGTTGTCCGAAGTGATGATAACACGATCGCTTGCTTTGGCCGCCTCTTTTGCCATGATGGGGCGTTTACCTTTGTCTCGGTTGCCGCCTGCACCTACTACAGTAATTATTTTCCCTTTTCCTTCGAGTACGCCGTGAATGGCATTCAGAACATTGATGAGAGCGTCCGGTGTGTGTGCATAGTCCACAATGGCAGTGATACCTTTGGGTGAACGTACAGCATCGAAGCGCCCGGCCACAGGTTGCAAGGTACTGAGTGCAACGAGTACGTCTTCTTCCTTCTTTCCAAGCAATACGGCTGCACCGAATACTGCCAGCAAGTTTGAAGCATTGAAACGACCAATGAAATGTACGGCCAGTTCATGGTTGTTGAAGTCGAGCAACATCCCTTCAAAATGAGATTCCAATATTTTACCCTTGAAGTCGCTGAGGCTACGCAAGGAATAAGTATATACTTTGGAACGTGTGTTCTGGGTCATGACGAGTCCGTTCTTGTCATCCAGATTAGTCAGACTGAAAGCACCTTTCGGCATATCATCGAAAAATTTCTTCTTGGCTTTGAGATAGTTTTCCACAGTCTTGTGGTAGTCCAGGTGGTCACGTGTCAGGTTGGTAAAGATTCCCCCTGCAAAGCGTAGACCACTGATGCGTTTCTGGGCAATGGAATGTGAACTTACTTCCATAAAGACATATTTGCACCCGGAGTCTGCCATCTGTCCCAGCAACTGATTTAGGGTGATGGGGTCGGGGGTGGTATGTCCAGTTGGGATTGCCTGATCATCTATATAGTTGCAGACTGTAGAGATCAGTCCTACCTTGTAACCGAAATAACGGAATGTATTATATAATAAGGTAGCGATGGTGGTTTTTCCGTTTGTTCCGGTTACGCCTACCAATTCCATTTTGGAGGTTGGGTCGTCGTAAAAAGTAGTGGCTATTTTACCAACAGCTTCTTCGCTGTCTTTCACCTGGATATAGGTGATGCCTTCTTTCTTTTCTTCAGGCACATCTTCGCAAAGCACTGCGACGGCACCTTTCTCAATGGCAGCGGGAATGTAAGCATGCCCGTCAGTCTGGGTACCGCGCATAGCCATGAACAGATGTCCGGCTTGCACCAGACGGGAGTCGATATTTACCCCCGTTATTTCCGTCTCCGTACTTCCGATAATTTGTATCGGTTGTATTGCTTTCAGTAATTCACTTAATATCATACCTTATTATATATAATGTATATTCTTAATAGTTTAACGAAGTGTCAAAACTATGGTTTGACCTTTCACAACGCGGTTACCACCCGGTATCGATTGATTTTTTACCTTTCCTATACCGCTTATTCTGATTTTCAGTCCTTTGCTTTCCAATAAGTAAACAGCATCTTTCGCTCCCATTCCTATGACGTTGGGAACTGTATTTGAGCTTGTTCCCTCCTTGGCCTGCAGAATAACTGCATTAGGGGACTCCTGCGTATGTCCCCATGCTTCTTTCCCTTTCTTGGGAGAGAACTGCTTTTGTACCGGAACATTCAGCCCATCCAACACCTGCAATGCTTCATTCATTTCTCCTGCTTTTACCGGAGGAATGACATTGCTTGTGCTATCTATTGCACTGCGGATATCAAACCGCAGATTTTTAGCATACACTCTTTCGGCAATCTTTCCGAATACACTACCGGCCATCAAACCACCTGAGGCAGGAAGTCCCGGTTTCTGGATAGAAACAATACAACTGTACTTCGGTGCTTCTGCCGGAAAGTAACCGCAGAAACTTACCAAATAATTCACCCGTCCTGACTTATAGCCTGCCAAACCCTGGGATACCTGTGCCGTACCCGTTTTCCCAGCTACGGAGAATTGTTTGCTTCCGGCCGGTTTCGCCAATCCTTGTGATACCACTTTTTCCAGAATATCGCGGATTTGTGTCAAGGTGCGGTCGGAGCAAATCTTCGGATTGATTACCTCCGTCGGATATTCTTTTATCACCTCACCATCTTTTACAGCGGCTCTTACAAACTTAGGACGCACCATCGTGCCATTATTGGCAATAGCATTATAGAAAGTAAGGATGTTGAGCGGCGGAACCTGGGTTTCGTAACCGATACTCATCCATGGTAAGGTCGTCTTGGCGAAATATCTTTCTTTCGGACCTTTTATATTCGGTTTTCCCTCACCTGAGATTTGTAGATTTAGTGGTTGGTCAATGCTCATTCGCTTCAGCCCGTCTACATACTTTTGAGGATTATCCTTGTAGTGCTTGTCGATTAGGTACGAAACACCGACATTGGAAGAAACTTCCAGGATACGGGTTACATTGATCTTCCCGTAGCCACCGCGATGCCAGTTATGATCCCTCATCTTACTACCGTACATCATCATTACACCGTTTCCGGTATCTACTTCCGTCTCCGGAGTAATTTTCCCGTCTTCAAGGGCTACCATGATAGAAGCCGTCTTGAATGTAGACCCCGGTTCCATCATATCGCTAATGGCATTATTACGCATTTCATAATAGTTGCCGTCACCAGCTTTCATCATGTTGACGATAGCTTTGACTTCACCTGTTTCCACTTCCATCAGTATGGCTACACCTACAGTAGCATTGATTTCTTTCAACTTATCCACCAATGCTTTCTCGCAGATATCCTGCATACCTACATCAAGAGTGGAGATAATGTCGCAGCCATCTACGGGAGCTATATCTACGATGTTCAGGTATTTATTCATCACTTTCTGGCGGTGCGTGATACCGTCACGTCCTTTCAGCAGAGTGTCAAAAGCCAGTTCGATACCATTCTTTGCCCCCTGTGCAGTATCTGCATAGAGGTCACCCAGTGTACGGGCTGCCAAGGAGCCAAACGGCTTTTTACGCTGATTATATACCTGTTCGTGGAAACCGCCTTTGTATTTGTTCAGATTGAAAACAGGCAGACGCTTGGCTTCTTTGTACTGGATGTATGAAATACGTCTCGGATAAATCAGATAGTTCCGGCTACCTTTTTTACGCCCTTTCTGTAAGTGTGACTTGAACTCAGCTGCACTCTTATCAGGAAATATCTTATGTAACCCTTCACATATTTCATTCATGTGGTTCACCAACATCGTGTCCTTGGTTTCTCCTCCTGCCTTGAAGTCCATGTATATACGATATTCGGGCAGGGAACTTGCCATCAGTTTGCCGTCGGATGAAAGAATGTTACCACGATTAGGCTTTACCGTCACGTTTTCTTTCACGAAACGGTCGGCTACATCCTGCCAATACTGTCGCTCCGCAAACATGATGACTGCGGCTTTAACGACAATAGCTATTCCCAGCAATCCCATTACGAGGACTACAAAGAAGTAGCGGGTCATGATATTTTTCTTATTTACTGCCAAATCTGTCTACAATTTAATGATTCTATAATTACTTAATCAAATACGGTGGATGAGTGGATGTCTGCAAGTCACTCTCTTTACTTGCAATATACTCTTCGATACGTGACTGCCGGCTCCGCTCCATTAATTCTGAACTACGGGTAAGAGCATCGTATTTGATGTCAATCAGCTCTTTTTTCAATTTATCAATCTCTATCATTTGCTGCTGGCAAGCATAACGATTGTGTATATAGAATATAATCAGCAGCATTATCATTACGAGCAACTTCGTCTGACGGCGAAAAAAATCCGTAGCCAGAATGTCGCCACCAATAATGTTTTTCAGAGATGTGCGATTTTTGGCTTTCTTCGCTTTCTCTGTTTTTTCGTTTACCTGTTTTTCTTCCATATCCTTCATTATCTTACCATCACTTTTTCTCTGCTATTCTCAGTTTTGCACTTCTCGATCTCGGGTTCCGTTCTATTTCCGCATCGTCCGGTACAATCACTTTATTGTTAACCAACCGGAATGGAGTCTGTACATTTCCGAAGAAATCCTTTTCCATTTTACCTTCCACATTTCCGGTTTTCATGATATTCTTTACCATCCGGTCTTCCAGTGAATGGTAGGTAATTACTACCAATCGTCCGCCTGGTTTCAAAGCCTCGGTTGCTGCATATAGCATCTCTTTCAGAGCTTCCATTTCCTGGTTCACTTCGATGCGCAGTGCCTGAAAAACTTTAGCCAGTTCTTTTTTCTCCCGTTCCCGACCGAAAAGCGGTTTAATGACTTCCAGAAATTCACCGATGGTTGTAATCTTCTGTCCGGCACGTGCTTTCACAATTACAGATGCCAGTTTGCGACTGTTCTTTAATTCACCGTATAGGTAAAAGATGTCAGCCAACCGTTCCTCATCATAGTTGTTTATGATATCTGCTGCAGTATCCCCCGCACGCTTGTTCATGCGCATATCCAGTGCACCGTCAAAGCGGAACGAAAATCCCCTTTCGCTATCATCGAAGTGATGGGAGGATACACCCAGATCAGCCAGTATTGAATCTACTTCCTCGATGTTGTGATAACGTAGAAAATTGTGCAGATATCGGAAGTTGCTGCGTACAAAAGTGAAGTGCGGATTATCCACAATGTTCCGTTCCGCATCTTCGTCTTGGTCGAATCCCAGTAACCGTCCGCCGTCTCCCAGCCGTGACAGTATTTCCCGTGAATGCCCTCCACCTCCGAAGGTAACGTCTATATACGTTCCATCCGGCCGGATATTCATTCCGTCCACACTCGGCATCAACAACACCGGTACATGATATGTCAACTCTTCATTTCCCATTCATCACTAATCACTAATCGTTAATCACTCATCCTCGTCTTCTTCCCAATCGTCTTCGTCTCCCAGAATATCCTGCAAAGCTTCGCTAAACTCTTCCGGGTTCATGAACGGTTGTTCAGTTTTCTCTTTTGCCCAGATTTCTATCGTATTGTCCACACCGATGAAACGTACATCGCTCTGTATGCCGGCCATTTGCAGGTAACGTTTGGGCAGCAAGATGCGTCCATTCCCATCGGGAACCATGATTTCCGCATCGCTCACAAATTGCCGGAAGATTTCTTGGTGTTTTGCGTTCCACTTGTTCAGGCGCTTCCTTAGTTGGTTTTGCGTCTTGAACCAAACGCTTTCTGGATAGAGTACCAGGCAGTCCTGGAACACGTCTTTGCGCAGCACGAGCTTCTCTTCGGAAGCAGATTGCAGTTGCCTCCGAAAACCGGCAGGGATAAATACACGTCCCTTAGCGTCGGTTTTCGCTTCTATATTGCCCAAAAAACGTATCATTGTTACCTTATTATAATAAGCGACGGTAAAAGTACACATTTCCCCACAATTCCCCACAA
>ENA-OPEE01002117-OPEE01002117.1-human-gut-metagenome-genome-assembly--contig:-NODE-2117-length-13024-cov-5.298635_pt1 | contig 13024 bp, 14 predicted proteins | sample MGYA00241263_ERZ501506 | MGnify/ENA primary metagenome ERZ501506 (study PRJEB25962, sample SAMEA2042626) | human gut metagenome | biome: human gut; feature: human-associated habitat; material: faeces...
TTATCATCGAGGAATACGGTTGCTACTGGTGGGGCAGACAGTCCAGCGGGCAGGCGATTTACATGGATTATGTAATTCAGAGAATTTGCGGGGGAATCGACTGATTCCCCTTGCAAATCTGAATCCGATTATTTACTTTTGCAGAAACAACAAAATAAAGGCAAGAAAACCATGTAGCACAAATAGATTATTACGCTTCAAAACGGGTCCCCCATCCTGTCCCGACTATATCATAAATCAAAACATTCAAAAAATGGGGACAGTCAAGAATGTAGAGTTGTCGATGCAATCCGTTCGGCGGCTATTGGAGCGTAATCATCTTGCCTACACGATTGAAAAGGATTCGCTTCTTTTCAACCGACGATTCAACCGCAGGACAGGACAAAAATCCTATTATTACATCGGCTTTACAGAGGGCGAGAAGAAAATCGGTCGTCAAAGCATCGTGTTCGGATGTGTAGACTACAATGTTTACGACGAAGATTTTGCAATGGGTACATGCTTTCGCCAGACGATGTGTACCGACATGGCGTTTTTCGCATTCCATTTCCACGACCTCTTTCCCGATTTCTATCCGACCGACGAATACAACGATTGGAGCGAATGACACGAACGACAGACTTTGCAGACGGACTGACAACCGACTGCAAGGTCTGTTTTTATGTAATGACTAAATAAATAAGGCTATGCCAGCACCATAGAATCAAAAATAAGGGCAACAACCCCGAAAAGGAGTTAGGGCTATGCGTTTTTCCGAAAATGTTTCCTAAATTTGTGGAACATACGAACTACGGAAGCGTAAGTTTATTCTCGATGTTGAATCTGGTAAATTTAATTGCGATGAGAATAAGCAGACCTAATCTCCCGCCATATCCATACGGATACGAGCGTGGGGTTGTTGCTTATTTTATCGCAGGGCTTACCAGAGCCTAACATCATAAATAAGCGTACAACCCTGCGCTTTCTTTTTACTACTAACCGCTGTTTGTGGGTTGGGGCGGCTGAAAAACAGTTAAAAGATGTTTAATGAACGTCAAAAAATCTGCATTGCCAATGTAGTGTTGACATTTACAGAAAATTTCATGGAGAATGGCGATACCATTTTTTTAGCCATTGTTCAAAAGATTTTTCGGGACAATTTGCAAATTCCCTTTAATGAGGCATCGTTACGGTCTATTCCTAAAATAAACTCAATGGATGTTACACAAGAATTATCATCATTGAATGCTACTCAAAGAGATGAATTTAATAATCTAATGGACACAATGTTGGAGGCAATAGAACTCAATCCATATTATCAAGAAAAGGTAAAGCGAGGAGCAAGAACATACCTTAATGCCATCAAAGCGACATCACAATTAGGTCAATTCTAAAGTTTATGAAGAACTATAATTTGAGGATTCAATAACGTTTCTTAATGGCATAATAGCATCTATCGCCTATTGTTGTAACATTGCTTTTCGGAATGACTTAACAGCGGCTAAAAATACAAACAATGAATCTATATAAGGATTATACACAGGATGAGAAATTAGCATTGATTCGGATTATCCGATATATGCTTATACGATTAAAGAATTCAAAACAGCAGTTTTGGGATAGTGCAGTTGTAACGACAAGAATCCATGTACCCGCAGTTATTGATTATTTATTGTGCGTTTGGGCCGATAACTATCAAGTTATTAATAATGTAGATTATGACGTGATAGATAAATTACCTGTGGAACCATTTATTAATCATATCAAATGTTTTAATTCAGACAAACGGCAGGGAGTTGCAATTGTCTTATATTATTTAACTTATGGAATAATGCCAAATCCAGACAATTGTAGTGTCGCTATTTTGTCAGACTTAAAAATGCAATGTCAACTCGCCAATCCGCCGACACTTTTATATGAAAAATATGGAAAAGAGTTTATATCGCACATGAATACAGTTTATAAAATGAGAAATAAAGAAGATTAACGATGGGACTATTTAAGAGCGTGTCTTCTGATATGCTTAATACACAACTTGAAAAAATAGAAGAGGCTGTTAAAACGGCAGAATCCGCCACAGGACATTTTGTTTATAATTTATGTAGTCAAAATCTTCGGGCTGAAAACAAGAGTTATAGCCGTCCACTACGTTCACATGAATACCGTCAATATGCATGTCTATATGTAAAACCGAATAGCAGAGAAGAAATAGCGCAGGCTCAACAAATTGCCAACGCAAAAATATTACAGGCAAAAGATGCTTTTCAAAAGTTTGAGCGGATGCGGAATCAACAATCAATGTGGCAAAAAATGTCAACTAATTATTCGGAAATTATAAGTTGGTGGACAAATCGGTTTGAACAAACTTGTTCTACATTTAACAGCATGGTACACATATTAGATAATGCAATACTATTACCACTAACTAAATAAAGAATTATGAAATTTTCTGAACATGATGTAGATGAAATGCAAAAGCATCCGTGGAGTTTGTTGCTTGCAATGGCTGTTGTGTTAGGCATAGCCGCTTTAATAAATTGCTTTTTCAACTAACTAATTGAGGGCCGACTTATTCAAGGGGCCTTTATATAGACCCTTTGAAAAAGTTGGTCCAACGATCAAAACCTAATGCCCAAATAAGCGTACAGCCCTGCGCTTTCTTTTATTTTTATTATTAACCTGCCGTTTGAGGGTTGGAACGGGGACAGACATTATGGCCAAAATTATTCCATCCCCAGAACTATTGTCTGAATTACGAGAAAGAAAGGACAATAGCAAATTAGAAATAGGCGATAAAATCGCTATGCTCCCCTTTGATTTTGTGAAACAGTCTGTTATTACTTATGGACTGGAACATCAAAGATTATTTATCGGACGTTGCTATTCATTTGTTGAAAAGGGAATTATATGCGCAATAAATCGTAAGCAATCAAAGAACAACGAATTTGTTCCATTGATATTACCTCTAACTTATATAACTGCATTTTTACTTCAAAAGGATAAGATTTATAATCCGCCTCTCGAACTGTTAGAAAAATCTCCTGATCAAACGAAAATTATTAACCTAAAAATTGCAAACGGAGAAGATATTTCTACTGCTATACAATGCAATAAAGTTTATACAGTCGGTGGTGTTTATACGATTGAAACAGAAATATTGCGTCCGCATACAATACCTTTTTATGAGCTACACAAATTCACTCAAATCGCTTTGTTTGAATCAAATCTTTCCATACATTTTAACGGGATTGATTGTTTAATTGAAAGTCAGCCTCTGAATAAACAGATATTTATTGATTATATTGAAAAGCGCATGCTCTCGGAAAAAAGGATGTTTGGGAATTGTGATACAAGTCTTCCCTCATATGATATAATTACTAAATTAAGAACTGAAATAATCAAACAAGAACAGACGAAATTATTACATGATTATAGAGTAAGATTGGACTGTTTTAAAGAACACTACGTTAAAGACTATAAAGAGAGAGGGAAGAATTATTGCAGGACTCACTATTATAAACAAAATTGGGTTATGGGTAACTCCATCTACTCACTTGAATTACCTTCATACCGTTACAACTGGGGAATGACTATTTGGGGAGGCCAAAGTGACGAACGATATAAGAATATGGATGAATTGACTCAAAAGAAAGCAGAAGAACTTTTACAAGAATGCCGTTCTGACATTGAGAGACAAGAGCGGATAATTGACTATGAACGACAAGAATTGCAAAAAAAGAAACAAGAGGAAAAAGCCAAAGCAGATGGCTGGAAAGATATTGGGAATGTCATTTTATTCATTCAAATGCGCTCCTTTAAGGGCGAGATACAATTCAAAGAACATTCTATTAATGTGTTACAAGTAAATATAATTCGAAATAAATTTCGTGTAAAAGTCAATAATGAATATTGGGACTTGAAAAGAGTAAACATATCAACCTCCATTTTTAAAACACACTATGTCTATCAAGTGGAGCGATTTAGTCATTTTTATATTTTAGAGGATTTATCAAAAAGAGCAATATGAAGAAACTTTTACTTTGGACAGGTGGAATTATTATCGTCCTATGTGGCATATATCTTTGGGCTAATTCCATATCAAATAAGGAGCGGTTGGAATTGCTCAATGGAGAATACGAATTAGTCGATTGGCAGATTCGCCCGAAATCTGCTATTCATGCGGATTCTCTTACGGTGCATGATGTTCCCAAGCGTGGCGAACGCTTAACCCTACAAACGAACGATAACGGAGATTTCCGCTTAACTGCTGAATCATCATTACCAGTCCTACAACAGTTAGCTGATTTGGAATGGCAACTACTCTATGTCCAACGTACGTGGTTTGCATGGCGGCATCGTGTCAGGGGGCTATATCATGCGGGCGAACATTCGGCAGATATTTACTGGCATCGAACGCTTATCAATCAAAAGGATGTAGGCATTGCTTTACAACTACCAGACCCGACGAATGAAAAGATTAGCTGGGTTCTGATTTTACAGAAAAAATAATTTAGGACCGACTTTGGCAGAGGGTCTTAATATAGACCTTTTGAAAAAGTTGGTCCGATTTTCCACTCGATAATAATATGAAAAATTACTTAATACCTTTACTTGCCCTACTGATTGTGTCGTGTGGAAATCAATCGCAATCACGGTGCGATTCTGCGATAGTAGTCCCCATTGATTCATTTAGTAGGGAGATTGTTGATCGTGCCTTATGGCGGGAACTGTCACATGATGATGAATATTTCCCATACATAGATTCGGCCCGTTTGGATTGGTCGCAAGTGGTCAATCATTATCTCTCGACAAAACATTCTAATTCAAAACAGTTGATTTTGACATGGGGTAAGAATCAACGGTTCGATATAACTCAAACACCTCGATTAAACGATATTCACTACATTGATACGCTCTTGTCATTGTGTTACTATTGTACGTTTGGGCAATTATCATCGGCATTTGAGCGAGAGCTGGAAAAATATTTATCATTACCCATAACATTCAACCAAACACTACCTTTACTTGAACACAATCCAAAGAATAGCGAAGTAGATAGTTTACTCAAAAAAGCTACGGACGGAATTAGAATCTTCCATATACCAGATAAAAAATACAAAATTTACTGCTTTGAAGATCGCTTTGGCTCCTCTGGCCGATTCTTTAGCGTTTACCTGCAATACGTTAAAGATGGGGAAGTCAAATGGAATCAAATAGCTGATTGGATAGCAGGAAAATATTCCAATCAACGAATTGACAAAATATACACGTTCTTACACAATGGACAAACATATTATGTGCTTATTAGTTACTGTGATAATGTAGCATATTTTGAGATTGCTACAATCGAAAATGGAAACTTTATAACCCATTCAGAGTTTTATCCTAAACAGTTTCAAGACAATATAAAGGATGGCTGCGTAGAGTTTTATGGTGGGCCAGATTCGTATGTTGACCTCGAATTTGATTCACAAGCCTTAACTATCAATTATACTTTTTATTCTTACATGGGACAGTTTGAAGAACATGGACAAACAATTCCTAAATATAAAAAGACAGAGCAAAAAACTGTAAAGTTATAGAGAGAATGATTATGAAACTCTACTTACTCCCCATATTTGCCTTACTGATTGGTGGGTGAAGAAAAAGGACCGACTTTGACAAGGGGGCTTATCATAAACCCTTTGAAAAAGTTGGTCCGATTTTATCAAACGATGAATGAGATAGAATTAAAAATAGATAGCAATTAGTTTGGAGTTAAATTGCGTCGTATCTTAAAGAATAGGGAAAGAGGGCCGAAAAAATGCGGCGTTTTCTTTTGCTTTCAGTAAACAGACACAAATTCTCGGCTTAACGGTCGGGAATTTTTATTTGAAAACTATAAATTCACTATGCCAATGAATAACAAGAAAGAACGTGTTACAGAACTTATTTAGCCCATTAAACAATTCTTTAATTAACAATCATTTACAAACCAGTAGACAGACGCAAATGTTTAACCATCCGTTTAACCAATGCGAAAAACATGGTAAAACACATTCGAGAAAATCGTCGTAAAAGGAAATAGATCAGTTGGTTACCCCTAAACGCGTAGCGTTTTGGGGGCTTGAGAGCGCAACCTTGCCAAGGTTGAGGTCGCGGGTCCGAGTCCCGTTTTCCGCTCCAAAGAGGTCGAAATGACCTCTTTTTTTGTTGCGCAAAGCGACGCAAATAGAAGCAAATAATCCTGTATATCAACGATATGCAGGATTATTTCGTTTTCCGGCCATAGCAGAGGGACGCACACGAAAGCAGGTCACTAAAGTGCTTAATCGTGGTACATGGGTACGAGTTGCGAAAATGTACCACGCGAATGGTGATAATGCGCTGAACGACATCGGTTTGCTCCAAATATTCAGGGCTTTTCAACCGTTAGGATTGTTAAACTAAACTGAATTTTAAACGATGGAAAGAAAACGATTTTGCGTGACCTTTTTTCTGCGCAGGGCACGAACCAACAAGGCGGGACTGGCCCCGATTCTCGCCCGCATTACCACGAACGGGGTGTCGAAAGAGGTGTATATCCAATGCTCCGTCCCCGCGGACAGATGGAACCAGTCGAAAGAGTGGGCTACGGGCCGGGACAAGCTGTGCCAGCAGGTGAACGCCTACCTGAACGAATACCGGGCGCGGATATTGGCGATAAGGCAGGAACTTATCAGTAAAGGGCGCGAGGGTAACTGCATCGAAATCAAAAACCTGCTGCTAAACCCCGCGGCACAATCCAAGCAATTCCTTTCGGAGTTCGGCCAGTACTGCGAGAAACGGCAGGGCGAGGTCGGGGTGCGGATTACCCAGCTTACGGCGAACAAGTACCACCGCCTGTACCGCTATCTGAAAGAGTACACCACGGAACGCTACAAAAAGGACGATCTACCGCTTGCCGCCGTGGATTACGCCTATATCGACGGGCTGAATACCTTTATGCAGACGGCGCACAACTGCAAGAACAACGGTGCGGTCAATCTCTTGTGCTGCCTGAAAAACTTTATGCTGTACGCGCTCCGCAACGAGTGGATCGAGAAAAACCCGTTCCAGCACTATAAGATGAAGCCGGAACACAACAAGGATAAGGACCACCTGACAAAGGCCGAGTTGGAAACCCTGATAAACAAACCGATGCCGAACGAACGGCTGGAGCGCATCCGGGATGTATTCACGTTCTGCTGCCTGACGGGACTTGCCTTTACGGATGCCGACCACCTGCGCCCGGAGCATATCGGCGCGGACGCCAACGGGACGCTGTGGATTCACAAACCGAGAGAGAAAACGGCCATAATGAGCCGAATCCCGTTACTGCCCTATACGATTGAATTGCTCCGCAAATACGAATCGGACAAAACCTGCCGGGAGCGGGGCAGGATGCTGCCGATACCGAGCAACAACAAGATGAACGCCTACCTCAAGGAGATAGCGACGATCTGCAATATCGACAAGACGCTGACAACGCACGTCGCCCGCCACACGTTCGCCTGCCTTGCCGTGGAGTACGGAATGCCGATAGACGTGCTGGCGAAGATTCTGGGACACTCCAATACGAATATGACGCGGCACTACGCCAAATTCTCGGAGCAGTTGATCGGGCGCGAGATGCGGAAGATGAACGAGCAACTGTTTTCAGGGAGTGTACCGTTGTTAGACCGATAGTCGCGGTTCCGATGAAAAGAGAAATCATTGCGATAGACGAGCGTAGCAGACTAATCGTTCCGACCGACAGCGACAAGATATGGATGAGCGAAACGGAATTGGCGGAATTGTTCGGGGTGATTGGTCCTACGATTCGTGCGGCGATCAAAGCTGTGTATAAAAGCGGCGTTCTAAAAGAGCGCGAAACAAAACGGTATATCCGCCTGTTGAACGGTCATAGGATAGATGTGTATAACATGGAAGTGGTAGCCTCCCTTGCGTTCCGCCTCAATACACGGGGTGCGGCGGTCTTTCGCAAATGGCTGATCCAACGAGCTACCGCTCCGACGCGGGCGGTGGCTCCAATCATCATTCAGTACAAAGAGGGATTTATCTGTTAAGAACGGCGGGCAAGATTCAACACCTGCCCGTCGTCGTTTCCATTTGCCGGATATTACTACCGGTAAGTTCTTGCCTTTCGCATGGCTTAAGGTGAACGTCCGCAAATCCATACGACAGTACGACATTGAATCCGTAAATCGGTACGACAATGCTTCCCTGCTGCAACAATTACCCAAACCATTCGCTCCGTAAATCGGCAGGGCTTTGCGGCAACACTTGCGCAAGTGTTCAAACCGCCGTATCTTCCGTTCCATATCTCTGTCGCTATTCTAATTATTATTGGATAGATCAGACGGGACTCGTAAATCGCATAAACTCTTATTTTGCGGATCTGGTCGAACGCCATAACGCAATTATGCAGGGCATAAACATTGAGCATTTCTGGTCCTCCTCGGAGTTGTCCGGCACCAAGGCGCGGGGTTGGAACGTGGCCGCCAATGACAACGTGTACTGCTTCTTGCGCATTAAGAACTTCGGCCACCACGTGCGCCCCGTCCTTGCTTTTTGATGAGGTGGGGAATGCCACACATAGAATGCCCTACGCTGCCGGGGGATGCAGTCGGCAGTACACTGTGCGGGTTACGGCAACGGGGACGCACGGGGACAGGGTGACCCGTTTACCCTGTCCCGCCACGCATCCCGTCTCCGTCGCATATACGCCTCAAGCCGGAACCGATTATCGGCAACAAGCTATTCGGACAGCCATGCGTCAATGTCCGGGTGTCATAATGGCACTTCCCCGCTTCGCAGCGGGGAATAGCGCAAATGAAAAAAGAAACAATACCATGGTAAAAGAAACCGAAACGCAACCGGGTGCTTTCACAGCCTTGCTCACAGGCTACGGCATTCTGGGCCTCTGCGACTACGCCCGCCTTCCGGCATCATCCGTTCCGGCGGCACTGCTTGCAGGCGACGAGCCTTTCACGCTCTTTACCGTCGTATGTTTCAGGAACGTACAGGGCGGAGCAATCCTCACGCAGAACGACGTTTTCCGCTTCGGCATCATGGACGGGCAACTTTACGTAGCCGCCATGGATTGGTGTGCCGTCAAATTCTCCGAATACACCCTCGGCAGGTTCACCACCGACCAATGGTACGCGCTCGCTCTGGTGTACGACGGCAGTCTGTTGTCCGTTTACCTGAACGGAGTGAAAAAAGACACCTTCCGCTGCAACCCCGTAAAAGGAAAATTCTCCGCATCAGATTGGGTGATAGGGGAAAAGTTAGACGCCTATTTCAAGACCTTCCGCTTATTCGGCAAAGCACTGTCAGACCGCGAAGTCAGCCAACTGCTCTCCGCCGGAGAAATCCCCCCGGAAGAAAGCATCGTCTGGTTCGACTTCAACCGGACGGGCAGAAAAGACCGGAGCCCCAACCGCGCAAAACTAACGACCAAGGCATTTGCCCGCATCGTATTGGTTCGCCCCGTTCAGCAATTCCGCTTCAACGTCAGCCGCAGGTATCACAACGTGGAAGAAATGGTCATAGAGCAGTTTGACGCTTCAAAACCGATAAGTTTCACAGGTTGCATCACCCCTCATCCTGACCCCGACGGTTACACGCAACTCACCGGAATGGTATCGCTCGGAACCCCCAAACCCCTAATGTGCGAATTGAAAGGTGAAATCGTCACCCTTTGGGAAAGCACCGATATACCAAACAATTTATGATTCAGCAGAAAATAAATAAACACAAACCTCCGTTTTGCGACGAGTTTCCCGCCGACTGCTCTTTTGAAAGAAAGAGCTATCCGGCAGGTGCGACCGTAAATAATGAGGATACGCATATCAACTACCTTATCTTCTGCCAATCGGGACATGCGCGGATTACCAGCACGCTGTTCCATGATGAAATCCTCTGTGCCGGAGAGGTAATGTTCGTCCCCCGCACAAGCGAATGCAGCGGCACGGCTTTGAGCGACGTTACTCTGCTGGTGCATAAATTCAACAACACGGTCTGCCGGGCGGAGAAATGTATCCTCTCCTATCTCTACTCGCACAAGCTGCCGGATTCCAAAGTCTATTGCTGCAAGCTGACCGCCCCGACCTCCATGCGGGTGCTTATGGACACCGTTACGACATATATTGCAGACGAAACGCACGATTCCGACCTCTGGAAACTCAAACACAAGGAATTGATCTGGGTGTTCACCCGCTACTACACGGCGGAGGAGTTGCAGGTTTTCTTCCACCCCATGACGGACGAGCAAGTGCCGTTCCGGAGCCTTGTGCTGACCCACTACCGCAAGGCGGAGTTTACCGACCGTCTGGCGGAGCTATGCGGCTACGGGCTGCACAATTTCCGCAAGATATTCAAAAAGGAGTTTGGCATGTCGCCTTACCAATGGCTGATGATGAAACGGGCGGAAAACATCAAATACAAACTGTCGCAAACCTATATCCCTTTCGCGGACATCATAGATGAGTTCAACTTCTCCTCGGCGGCGCATTTCAGCAACTTCTGCAAGCGGTTCTTGGGCGACACGCCGAGCAATGTCAGGAAAGCACTAACCGAAAATCAGACAGAAGATTAGAGCGTATCTGCGCGAACGGCTGAACCTGCGGATGCAGCGGGACGATGAAAAGATCGGCAACGACGGAGACAAACAATTGCGCGGGACAATAATCTGTCCCGCGTTTTTGGTGCAATTCGACGCCAAGCGATGCCATCCCGACGCCACAAGCTGCCACCTCGGCCGTTGGAGTAGAACCGTACTGAATTCGACATATCTTGCACCCGAAACCTTACGCTAAGGAAGTATGAAACGATGCGCGAACCGGATTCGGGATACGTGAAGGAAACCCTGAACAGCAAAACGGCATTTATTAACTGAAAAATTACGACGATGAATTACCTTTTAATCGAAGAGAGCGCATGGGTGAATCTGCAAGCCTGCGCCAACCGACTGACCGACACGATGCGACGGCTCGACCGTCATTTCAATCCGGCTGCCGAAAGCGGCTGAATCGACAACACCGAGGTTTGCCGTCAGCTCAACATCTCGAAACGGACGTTGCAATACCTCCGCAACAGCGGGACACTGCCTTACACGACAATCGGCAAGAAATGTTACTACAAGCCCGAAGATGTGAAAGTACTGCTCGTCAAAAACCTGACTATTAAATGCGGATAAGCGATGGATGAGAAATCGATTATCGACAATTGCTGCGTTCATACTCGTGATACTGCCGAGTACAAGGAGTTGGTCAAAGCCATGCGTCATGCGGAACAGACGGTCGACAGACTGCTATCGGAGTTCAAACCATCCTTGCTGGGTGAACGCTATCTGACAACCGAACAGGTAATGATGCATCTCCATATCTCGCGCCGTGCCTTGCAGAACTATCGGGATAGGGGGATCATCCCCCACACCAGCATTGGAGGAACGCTCCTATATCCCGAATCCAAAATCAACGAGGTATTGGAGAGGAATTATTATAAACCTACACCATAACTTAAGGAGGAGAGATTAACTTTTTGTTAGTCTTTCCTCTTTATTTCTTTAAGCGGGTATTTCCTGTTTTAATTCAACCCCTATTCTTTTAGCAAATTTAATGAAACTTTCGTCAGAATTATTCTGAATTAGCTTGCCTATACTTTGCTTCAAATCAAAAGCGTCATCGCCGCTTTGATTGATTAGAGCAATATAAAACTCATCATTTCCCAGAATCAAATTTCTGCAAGTAGCATCAGTTATCACTGGCTTCACAATTTTAGCCACAACATCTCCAGCTCTATCTGATAGATTGCCGTGTAATCTGAACCAAGGTTCGAAGAATTGGAATATTGTTGAATTGATAGACCTCACACCATTACAGAAATCATTTCTTAAATCTTTGATCGTTGTTTTAATTTTTCTTTTATCCAATTTTTCAATTATGCCACTTAAATATGCTGGCATTTGAGTCGTGCTTTGGGAGCCAGAAGCAATTCCGATCAACATTTTTTTACCAAATTCTGTCAAATTATCTGGTAGGGATTTGATTTTAACCAATAAATGCTTTACTGCTATAAGCCAATAATCTGAAGCATAGTTTGCTCTTTGGTTATATAGGGTATCGACACTTATTTCAGATAATGTCTCAATCGCTATTTTATTTATATAATCGGTCAGTGAATTGCTTATTCGAGTTGTCAAATCATAAAAAGATGCGCTGGGAATTACACTCTTGATATTGTTTTTGGAAATTTCCTTATCTAAATCAGTATTCCAATCAGCTAAATGCTCAATAAAAGCTTCGTCTGTTACACTTATTTTGTTTTTTATACTTTCAAACTGGGGTAATATATCTCTAAGCGATAATTTGTATCCCAATTTATTGTTTACCATATATTGCAGGGTATCATTCAATAACGAATTATTCCAGCCAACACTTTTAATCAATAAATCTCCGTGATCGGCATAATAGTCCATAATTTCAGCGACGCATTTTATATCTCCGTCATCTTTTAAAGTGACTACATGGCCATAGGTTAGCTGCATAGCTACCAAATCATAATATCCAGATTTATTAAGATTACGGCCATCTGTGTCTAATTCTGAATGCAATTGATTTACGTTGCTTGAGTCTAACGTTGCAGCCAAAGGTCGTTCTTCGTCAGATGCCAACAAACGATAGGTTGCAAATATAGCCCCCACATTATCTTTATTAACAAGTTTTGTCTTAATGCAGTTGGTAATGGTTTGCAAAAGAACTGTGAACTTATAAGTAGAATCGTTTTTTAACGTTTTTACAATATCAGCATGATCGAAGTTAGCAGGTAGTAAGTCTGCCAAGTAAGTATCAAGAGTTTCGGCGTTCGTTATTACTCGATATGATTTATAAGTTTCAGTTTTTCCACTATTCCCGACGACCTCTCGTGATTCAATTGCGGCTCGAAGATAATCGATAAATATTTTAGGTTCTACTTCTTTTGCTTCGAGCAAAGTGGTTAAATCACAAGACAGTTGATTGTGTACGATGAACTTACTAATTCC
>ENA-OPEE01002119-OPEE01002119.1-human-gut-metagenome-genome-assembly--contig:-NODE-2119-length-13020-cov-2.637254_pt1 | contig 13020 bp, 9 predicted proteins | sample MGYA00241263_ERZ501506 | MGnify/ENA primary metagenome ERZ501506 (study PRJEB25962, sample SAMEA2042626) | human gut metagenome | biome: human gut; feature: human-associated habitat; material: faeces...
ATCGCCGACGCGATCATCGAATACTTCGCCGACGAGAAGAACCTCGCCATCATCCGCCGCCTGCGCGACGCGGGCGTGAAGTTCGAAGCCGAAGCGCGCGAACTGGCGTCGGAGTCGCTCGCGGGAAAGAGTTTCGTGATATCGGGCAAATTCTCGAACCACAGCCGCGACGAGCTGAAAGAGCTGATCGAAATACACGGCGGCAGGAACCTCGCGGCCGTATCGGCGAACGTCGATTACATCGTGGCGGGCGAGAATATGGGTCCGGCGAAGCTCAAGAAAGCCGAGAAGCTGGGCGTGAAGATCATCTCCGAAGAGGATTTTATCGCCATGATCGGCAGCGACGAAATACCCGCCGCAAATGCGGCGGAAAAGCGGACGGAAGGGGGCGCGGCGCACAAGGATGCGGCCGAGCCGGAGCTGTTTTAGCGGCAGGCGCAACCGGATAGGCCGTCCCCGCCGGTACGAAGAAACGGCAGCGGGAACGGAAGAGACGACAACGGCGGGAACAGAAGACGCCGCGGCGGCGGAAGTTGAAAACACGGCAGTGAAGGCAGGAGACGCAATGCCGAAAGAAGGCTAAAACGCAGGGCGGCAAACGAAGACGCTGCGGCAGAAGCAGGAAACGCGGCGGCGGGAACGGCGTAAGCGCCGGATCGCGGAAGACAGCCGTCGAAAAAGAAACTACGAACAAAACCGGAATACGATGATAAGAGAGAAACTGACAGGCGTGGGGGTCGCGATGATAACCCCCTTCACATCGGACGGACGCGTCGATTATCAGGCATTGGCGCGCATGATAGACTACGTAATAGAGGGCGGCGTGGATTACATCGTGGCGCTCGGCACCACGGCCGAGACCCCGACGCTCTACATGCCCGAACGCGCGGTGATCGCCATGTTCATCACCAACCATATTGCAGGCCGCGTGCCGCTGGTGATGGGCTGCGGCGGAAACTCGACGTCGGAGGTGCTGGACCAGCTCCGCGAATTCGACCTGCGGGGTGCGGACGCCATCCTGAGCGTGACGCCCTATTACAACAAACCCTCGCAGGAGGGACTTTACCAGCATTTCCGCACCGTATCGGAGCATTCGCCCCTGCCCGTGATACTCTACAACATACCGGGTCGGTCGGGCGTGAACATGACCGCCGAGACCACGCTGCGGCTGGCGCGCGACATGAAGAACGTCATCGGCATCAAGGAGGCGTCGGGCGACATCGAGCAGATGCAGCGCATCCTCGACAACCGCCCCGAAGGGTTTCTGGTGCTGTCGGGCGACGACGGCATGACGCTCGACCTGATGCGCCGCGGCGGCGAAGGCGTGATTTCGGTGGCGGCGAACGTATTTCCCAAACGTTTCATGCAATGCGTCGGTCATGCCAAGCAGGGCGATTTCGACCGCGCCGAAGAGGAGTACAGGGCGCTCGACGAAGCGGTGCACGCGCTCTTCGAGGAGGGGAATCCCGTGGGTGCGAAATGCGCGCTCTCGATGATGGGCAAAATCGGCCCCACGATGCGGCTGCCGCTGGTCGAGGGTTCGCAGGCGCTGCGCGAAAAGTTCAGCCGGCTGATTGCGGAATACGATTTGCGCTGATTCCGCGTTAGTGTCTAAAATACGGACTAAAACACGGATATGAAAAACTTACTGCTGTTACTGCTTCTGCTTCCGGCGCTGGCCGCGGCGAAGGTTCCCGACGAGGAGGATATTCAGAACAAGACGATGGACGCCGAGTCGCCGTTCTACTATCCGTCGCTGATGATGCGCTACAACGCCGGCGACGAAACGCTGACCGACGAGGATTACCACTACCTCTATTACGGCTACGCCTATCAGGAGAGCTACAAACCGCTGGACTCGAATCCCGATCTGGACAAGCTGCTGTTGATGGCTTCGGGACTCGATCCCGACAAACCGGCCGTCGAGACGCTCGAAGCAATGCTCTACACGGGCGAGGATGCGCTGGCCCGCGATCCGTTCAGCCCCAAGATCCTCAACCTGATGGCCTACGCCCACGGCGCGCTGGGCAACAAACTGCAGGAAAAGATGTACTACAACCGGATGCAGGGCGTCATCCGGGCGATCCGGGAGTCGGGAGACGCGCTGACGCAGAAAACGCCGCGCCATATCCTGATGTTCGACCACGCGCTCGACGTGATGGCCACCGAAGGGCTTTCGTACGACAAGAGCCGCATCATCAGCCGAACGGTGGAGTTCATCCCGCTGACCGTACCCTACACGGTGGAGGGCAAGAAGCGCAAGGGACTCTACTACGACTTCGGACGCATATACTGGAACAAACCCGAAGGTTATACCTATAAACGCGACCGCACATGGCAGTTCAACAACCTCAAACCCCGTACGTACAAATAATCCGGCGCGCATTGTGCCTGCTGCTGGCGCTGGCGGTTTTCACCGGCTGCGAAAAGGAGCGGGAGCCGGCGGAAATAACGAGCTCGCAGGAAGAAGCGGTGCTGCGCAGCACGGCCGGATCGGCAGCGGCGTTCACCGTGACGGCGACCGGACCGTGGACGCTGACCACCACGGGCAGCGGATTCGGCATCTCCCCCACCGCAGGGGGCCGGGGCGAGACGACGGTAACGGTGACGGCGTCGGACGGGAATCCGGGCCGCAGCCGCGTCAAGCTGGGGACGGTCGCGCTGACTCTGAACGCAGGAGGCGCGCAGTGCAGCGTCACCGTGTCGCAGAGTCCGGCGACGGCGACGCAGACCATGCTGCTCTACATGCCGGGACGGGATTTGCTGAAATTCTACAAGCAGAATATCGACGGCGTCCTGAAAGCCGTCGATGCGAACGTTCCGGGCGACGGCCGCGTATTGGTCTGCTATCAGCCCAATGCGCACTCGCAGGCCGAAATGTACGAGGCGTATTTCAACGCCGAAAAGCAGGCGGCCGCATTCGCGCTGCTGAAAACCTACGACGATTTCGCGGCGGCCGATCCCGCATGCATACAGCGCATGCTGGCCGACGTGGAGGCGCTCGCCCCGGCGCAGCATTACGGGATCATCGTCGGCTGTCACGGCAAGGCGTGGGTGCCCGCGAATCAGGGAGCGCTCAGCTACTCGGCCCGGATGTCGAAGGAGCTGGAGGATTTATGGACCCCGGCGCCGGGGGCGCTGACGACCCGTTCGTTCGGCGACACGGGGCGGTCGATCGACATTACGGACTTCGCGGCGGCGGTCAAGGCCCAGAATTACAGGACCGACTACCTGCTTTTCGACGCCTGCTTCATGGCCAATATCGAGACGCCTTACGACCTGCGCGAATGCACGGACTACGTGATTGCCGCGCCCTGCGAAATCATGGGAGAGGGATTCCCCTACGAGCGGGCGATGCCGTGGTTCTTCACCGACGGCGGCAAAACCCGCGATCTGACAAAGGTGTGCGAAGCATTCTGGAACTTCTACATGAACGACGCGACGACCCAATCGGGCTGCATTTCGCTGGCCGTGATGTCTGAAATGGAGGGCATGAAGGAGGTCATGCGGCGCATCAACGCAGCGTCGAAAAAGTCTTATGCCGAGGAGCTGCAAAGCTACGAGGGAATGTCTTCGCACATATTCTACGATCTGGGCCACTGGGTCGAACTGGCCTGCGGCGACGCGGGGCTGAAAGAGGATTTCAAAGCGCAGCTGGACAAGGCGTTTCCCAAAGCCGCACGGCTCAGCACACCGGGATTCTACTCGGCGTACAACGGCCGGATGAACCCCGTCGCCTACTATTCGGGGGTGTCGTTCAGCGAACCATCGGACAAATACGTCGAGGAGAACAAGCAGACAAGCTGGTACCGGGACACGCATTGAATGAAAAAGGGTGATTCTTGCGAATCACCCTTTTTCGTTATTCGTACTGGCCGGACTTGAGCCGTTCGACCTCCTCGCGGGAGAGGAAACGCCATGCACCGCGCTTGAGGTTCTTTTTCGTCAGACCCGCATAGTAGACGCGGTCGAGCTTGGTGACGGTATAGCCGAGGAACTCGAAAATACGGCGCACGATGCGGTTGCGGCCCGAATGGATCTCGATGCCGACCTCCTGCTTGTTGTCCTTGACATAGGAGATCTCATCGGCGAAAATCTCGCCGTCTTCGAGCGTAATGCCCTCGGCGATGCGGTCCATGTCGGCGCGCGTCAGGGGTTTGTCGAGCGACACCTGATAGATTTTCTTCTTCCGGAAGGCCGGATGCGTGAGCTGCTTGGTCAAATCGCCGTCGTTGGTGAACAGCAGCAGTCCGAGACTGTTCTTGTCGAGACGCCCCACCGGGTAGATGCGTTCCGTGCAGGCGCCCTGCACCAGCTCCATGACGGTTTTGCCCGCATGCGGATCGTCGAGCGAAGTCACATAGCCCTTGGGCTTGTTGAGCACAAGATAGACCTTCTTTTCGCCCTGCACGCGGCTGTCGTTGAATTTCACCTCGTCGGTGGGCAGCACCTTGGTGCCCAGCTGGGTGACGATCTGACCGTTGACGGTCACCAGACCCGCCGTGATGAAATCGTCGGCCTCGCGGCGCGAGCAGAGTCCCGACTGGGCCAGAAAGCGGTTCAGGCGCATTTCGCCGATCTGCTTTTCGGGCGTGAACTTCGGATAGGAAGCCGGCTTGTCGTCGTGCTTCCGGAATCCGGGCTTATAGGGTTTGTCGCCGAACCTGCGGTCGCCGGACTTTTTGTCCGTGAACCGACGGTCGCCGGCGGGTTTGTCACCGAATTTACGTTCGCCGTAGGGTTTGTCGCCGAACCTGCGGTCACCGGACTTTTTGTCTGCGAACCGACGGTCGCCGGCGGGCTTGTCGCCGGATTTGCGCTCTCCGTAGGGTTTGTCGCCGAACTTGCGGTCGCCGAATTTCTTGGGACCCCGGTTGTCGCCGTAGGCGGTTTTTTCGCCGCGGGGCTTATCGCCGAACGAGCGGCGCGGTTTGTCGCCGTCGCGGTAACGTTCGTCCGAACGGGCGCGGTCGCCCTGCCGTTCGTCGCCGAAACTGCGGCGCGGGTTGTCGAATGCAGGACGGTTGTCCTCCGTAAAGTGGGGGTTGTACGACGCCCGCTTGACGGGCTTGCGGTCATCGGACGGCTGCTCCGAATCGGCAGCATCACGCTGCAAACGCGGGCGACGCTCGACACGCTCCGCCGTAGCGGTCACGGTACGCTGACGCTTGTCGCGTCCGAAACGCGTAAGCACCGAGGTCGAGTCGTTTTTAAAGTCTTTCATAATCAGTTTGAATGTTTACGCGGCAAAGTTAATCGAATTTTCCGGATAAAAGCATATTGCATGCCCGATTCGGAGATAAAAGCCGCAGGCCGTTACAAATTCGCCGCTTTTGCGTTATCTTTGCATCCATAAACAACGCCCGGCGCCGTTTGCCGGGTATTTCCCCCGTCGCTTTCCATGAACATGAACCGTGAAATACTGCGCATTGCGCTCCCCAATATCGTCTCGAACATCACCGTGCCGCTCATGGGCATCGTCTCGACGGCGATCGCCGGGCACTGGGGTTCGGACACGGCCGCGACGATCGGCGCGCTGGCCATCGGCGTGTCGATCTTCAACTTCATCTACTGGAACTGCTCGTTCGTGCGCATGGGGACCAGCGGACTGACGGCGCAGGCGTTCGGCGCGGGCAACTTCCGCGAATGCACTAACATGCTGGTCCGGGCGCTGCTCGTGGCCGGAGGGATGGGCCTGCTGATGTTGCTGCTGCAATACCCGCTGGGCGAGCTGGCCCTGTGGGGACTCAACGGCAACGACATGACGCGCGAGTACTTCTACGCCCGCATCTGGGCCGTGCCGGCGGGGATTCTGCTGTTCGGCTTCAACGGCTGGTTTACGGGAATGCAGAACGCGCTGATACCGATGTTCACGGCCATCACGGTCAACGTGGTCCATGTGCTGTGCAGCCTCTGGTTCGCATTCGGACTGGACATGGGGATCGTCGGCATCGCCTATGCCTCGGTTATCGCGCAATGGACGGGCGTGGCCCTCTCCGCCCTGCTGCTCTTCGCATGCTACCGCAGGATACTGACCGGAATCGACTGGGCGGAGGTGGTGAACCTGAAACCGCTCAAGACCTTCTTCATCGTAAACCGCGACATCATGCTGCGCACGTTCTGCATCGTGGCCGTCTACACCTTCTTCACGGGGGCGTCGGCCCGCATGGACGAACCGGCGCTGCTGGCCGTCAACACGCTGCTGCTGCAGTTGTTTACGCTCTTCTCGTACATGAACGACGGATTCGCATACGCCGCCGAAGCCCTGACGGGCCGATTCATCGGCGCGCGCGACGAAGGGGCGCTGCGCGACTGCCTGCGCCGCTGCATCGCGTGGGGCACGGCCGTATCGGTGCTGTTCGTCGGCATCTATATCGGCTGGTGGCGCGAACTGGTGGGGCTGTTCGTGGACAGTACGGCGCCCAATGCCGCGACGATCGTGGAGCTGGCGGGAGAGTATATCGTATGGATCATCCTGATTCCGGTCGCCAGCGCCATGCCCTTCATCATGGACGGCATCATGGTCGGAGCGACCGAGACGCGCGTCATGCGCAACTCGATGTTCTGGGCCACGGCAGCCTACTTCGGCATCTTCTACGTCGGCTACGCGATAATCGGCAACAACGCGCTCTGGCTGGCGTTCACGCTCTACATGTTCCTGCGCGGGGTGCTCCAATACTTCATGACGCACCGCCTGCGGTCGATCTATGTGAAAGCGACAGTCTGACCGCCATGGAACTGACTCCTGATTCGCTCTACATCAAATACGTCCGCCTGAAAGAGGAGGACGAAACGCCGCAGACCTATCCGTACACCGTTCCGGCGCTGGCCAACTTCCGGCGGCTGGAATTCCGCAGGCCCGTGACGTTCATCATGGGCGAGAACGGCATGGGAAAATCGACACTGCTCGAAGCCATAGCCGTCAAGGCGGGATTCAACCCCGAAGGAGGGTCCAAGAACTTCCGGTTCGCGACGCGCGCCAGCCATTCGGGCCTTTACGAACATATCGTTCTGGGACGCGGTCTCCAGCCGCGCGACGGCTATTTCCTGCGGGCGGAGAGTTTCTACAACGTGGCGACGGAAATCGAAAACGTCGCCGACGGCGTACTGAAATATTACGGCGACAAGTCGCTGCACCAGCAGTCGCACGGCGAAAGTTTTCTGGCACTGCTCGGACACCGGCTCTTCGGACACGGACTTTATATTTTCGACGAGCCGGAAGCCGCACTGTCCCCCTCGCGCCAGATGTACATGCTGTGCCGGATGAAGCAGCTGGCCGAGCAGGGGTCGCAGTTCATCATCAGCACCCACTCGCCGATCGTCATGTCCTACCCCGGCGCCGAGATATACGAAATCACGGACCGCGGACTGGAACCGACCGAACTGGAGGAGACCTCCCACTTCCGGCTGATGAAGCGTTTTATCCTCGACCGGCGGGGAATACTGCGGCAGATGGAGCTGGAGAAGGAATAGCCCCCGAATTAAGTTCGGGGGCTATTCCTTATTCGGAGTGCGCACCGGACATAGCATCGAATAAAGCGCCGGACAAAAGAGCGCAAACAAAAACCACCCGGCTCCTGCGAGTCGGGTGGTTCTATATTGCCGGCGGGCTGTCCCGCCCGTTATGCGGCGGTTATTCGCCCTTGGCAGCTTTCCAGAGCGGGAAGTATTTGTCGTACTTCTCCTGAATGCCGGGTTCGTCGCGCAGACGGAAGCAGAGCTGCTTGAGCATGTCGAGCGTATTGAAGTCGTCGGCTTTCAGCTCGTGGGCCTTCTCGAACCACGGAATAGCCTCCATATAGACCGCATTGGCGGCTTTCAGGTCGGCATCGTAAGCGGCCTGACTGCTGTACTGCTTCTCGTTCATCACCTTGTTCATCTCGTCGGCCTTGATCGTGTAGAACACGCCCAGATAGTAGTTGCCTTCGAAGAGGTCGGGTTTCAGTTCGACGACCTTCCGGAACGATGCGATGCTTTCGTCGTACTGCTTCAGCGCGAAGAAGATACGGCCGCGGCCGAACCAAAGGTCCACATTCTCCGGATTGCTCTCGATAGCCGCGTCGATCAGCGCCACCAAGTCGGCGGGGTCGCCCACCGAATCCTCAGGATTGGTATAGAGCTGCACCAGACCGTCGAGAATGCGCTCGTTCTTCGGGAACTTCTTGATACCGGCGACCAGCGCATCCTTGGCTTTCAGGACATTGGCCTTGTCGGCGTCCTTCTGGCCGTAATAGCAGTGGAAAAGGTAATAGTAAATATTGCCTTCCTCGTCGTTATAGCCCAGTTCGAGCGCCTTGTTCAGGTAATCGGCACCGATGACGAACGAAGCGGGGTTCGCAGCGCCGTCCACCGTGCGCAGGTAACCCGCATAGTAGAGCAGCGCGGGTTCGGGATTGCCGTGAGCGGGGCTGGACTGGGCTTCGAAAGCCAGTGCATAGGCGTCGGCGGCATCGGCGTAATTGCCGGTGTCGATACCCGTGTTGCCCACCTGCGAGCAGAAGTCGCTGATCTGCTTGAGACCCTCCTTGACCTTATCGGCCGTCTTGGGGTCCATTTCGTAAGCCTTGTTATAGGCTTCGATAGCCTTGGCGGGAGCGTCTTCAATCACCCACTGCGTCTGGCTCCAAGTCGCAATCTTGCCGTCCTTGATATATGCCGTGAACCAAGGATAGACCCAAGCCTCGTAGGGAACGTTGACGAGCGTCACCGATTCGGTCGAGGCGGGTTCGCCGACGGCCAGCTTGAGCATCGCGGCGTCCATATTGACGAAAAGGTTCTTCGTCGGTTCGATAGCCGCTTCGTAGAAGGCTTTGCCGCGGTTGATCCACGTCGCAGCCTTGGCGCCCTTCTTCGCATCGGCGATGTCGGCGTCGCTCTTCTCGATCTTGGATACAAGCGCCGACTTGTTTACTTTCTGGGCCTGAACGGCAGTAACTGCTACGAGAGCCACCGCAAGGACCGTCAAAAATACTTTTTTCATAACAGATTGAATTTTAATGTTTTAAAGTCATTTCTTCGTTACTCCTCCGCCGGACGGTCCGCTTCGGGAGTGGCGTCATTCCCGGTTGCAGCGACCTCTGCGGATTGTACTTCTTCGTCTTCATCGCCCGCTGCCGGCACGGCCATCACCGAAGCAATGGCGTCGCCCTCGCGCAGGTTGATGATACGCACGCCCTGCGTCGCGCGGCCCGCAAGGCGGATCTGCGACACTGCCGTACGTATGGTAAGTCCCGAACGGTTGATAATCATCAGGTCGTTGTCGTCCGTAACGGCCTGAATGGAGATAAGTTTGCCGGTTTTCTCCGTTACATTGATCGTCTTCACACCCTTGCCGCCGCGGTTGGTGATGCGGTATTCGTCCAGATCGGTACGTTTGCCGTAACCGTTCTCACTCAGCACCAGTACGTCCTGCTTCGAATCGGGTTCGACACATATCATGCCGACAACTTCGTCGCTCTCCTCGATCGAGATGCCGCGGACACCCGCACCGACACGTCCGATAGGACGCACCGTGCTCTCGTTGAAGCGGATGGCCTTGCCGTCGCGGGCCGCGATCATCACCTCGGCCTGACCGCTGGTGAGCTTGGCCTCGATCAGCTGGTCGCCCTCGCGGATGACGATGGCGTTCACGCCGTTCTGACGCGGACGCGAGTAGGCTTCGAGTTTGGTCTTCTTGATCGTACCGTCCTTGGTACACATGATGATGAAGTTGTTGTTGACGTACTCCTCGTCGTTCAGACGCTTGACGTTGATGTAGGCGCGGACCTTGTCGTCGGGTTCGATCTGGATGACGTTCTGGATGGCACGGCCCTTCGAAGAGCGGGCGCCTTCCGGAATCTCGTACACCTTGAGCCAGAAGCAGCGGCCCTTCTCCGTGAAGAAGAGCATCGTATTGTGCATCGAGGCCACGTAGATATGTTCGATGAAGTCTTCGTCGCGCGTGGCGCTGCCCTTGGCGCCGACGCCGCCGCGGTTCTGCGTGCGGTACTCGGCAAGCGGCGTACGCTTGATATAGCCCATGTGCGAAATGGTGATGACCATGTCGTCGTCGGCGTAGAAGTCTTCGGGGTTGAACTCCTCGGAAGAGTAAACGATCTCCGAGCGGCGTTCGTCGCCGTATTTCTCCTTGATTTCGAGCAGCTCATCCTTGATGATCTGCATCTGCATGCCGACGTTTTCGAGCACCTCCTTGAGGTAGGCGATCTGCTTGGTAAGTTCGTCGCGCTCGGCGATCAGCTTGCCGTATTCGAGTCCGGTCAGGGCGCGCAGGCGCATCTCGATAATGGCGGAAGCCTGAATGTCGCTCAGGTCGAAGCGCTCGATCATCGTCTGCTTGGCGGCGTCGGGCGTCTGCGACGAACGGATGATGTGCACGATCTCGTCGATGTTGTCCTGCGCGATCAGCAGACCCTGCACGATATGCAGGCGTTCCTCGGCCTTCTTCAGGTCGAAGCGCGCACGGCGCACCACCACGTCGTGGCGGTGATCGACGAAATGCTTGACCAGATCGCGCATCGGCAGCATCTGGGGACGGCCGTTCACCAGCGCGATATTGTTCACTGCAAACGAAGTCTGCAGCGGCGTATTCTTGAAAAGCGTGTTCAGCACGACGCTGGCGACGGCGTCGTGTTTGAGAATGATGATGATGCGAAGGCCGTTGCGGTCCGATTCGTCGTTGATATAGGAGATGCCCTCGATCTTCTTCTCGTTGATCATGTCGGCGATCTTCTTGATCATCTCGGCCTTGTTGATCATGTAGGGAATCTCGGTGATGACGATGCACTCGCGGCCGCTGGGAGTATGCTCGATATCGGTCTTGGCGCGCATCATAACGCGGCCGCGGCCCGTAAGCATCGCCTCGCGGACACCCTCGTAGCCGTAGATGATACCTCCCGTCGGGAAGTCGGGGCCTTTGATATACTGCAGCATCTCCTCGCCCGTGATTTCGGGATTGTCGATATAGGCGCAGCAGGCGTCTACGACCTCGCTCAGGTTGTGCGGGGCCATGTTGGTGGCCATGCCGACGGCGATACCGCTCGCGCCGTTGACGATCAGCAGCGGAATCTTGGTGGGAAGCACCGTGGGTTCGGGAATCGTATCGTCGAAGTTGAGCGTCCAGTCCACGGTCTCCTTGTCGATGTCGGCCATCACCTCGTCGGTGATCTTCTTCATGCGGGCCTCGGTGTAACGCATGGCCGCAGGCGAGTCGCCGTCCATAGAACCGAAGTTACCCTGACCGTCGACCAGCGGATAACGCATCGACCAGTCCTGAGCCAGACGCACCATGGCGTCGTAGACCGACGTATCGCCGTGGGGGTGGAACTTACCGAGCACGTCGCCGACGATACGGGCCGACTTACGGGTGGGCTTATCGGAGTAGAGGTTGAGCTCCGCACTCATATCGTAGAGGATGCGGCGGTGTACGGGCTTCATGCCGTCGCGCACATCGGGAAGCGCGCGCGACACGATGACCGACATCGAATAGTCGATGTACGCCGACTTCATCTGCTCTTCGATATTGATAGGAATGATACGTCCTACCAAACCGGCATTCTTTTCTTCTTCAGTTAGCATCTTGTCTCTTGAAATTACGGTCTTTTAACGAACAAAAATACGATTTATTTCCGATCTGAGCAACTTTAGGGCGATAAATCTGACGCCGGCGCACAAGATTTCCGGACCGACACCCCGTTTTTGCCCCTTTTCCGCCGATCTGACGGCCTGAAAAAAATCTCCCGACGAGGTGTCGGGAGAAAACGAGCCTGTTTGCAGCCGGGCGAGAGCCGGCGGCCGCGGCCGGGTGGGGGCAGATGCGTTTTCAGACGCAGGGGAAAAGTCGGGAAAAACGATTTCCGGGAAGCACGCCCCGCTTTTTTGCCGTTTCGGGAGGATTTTTTACCTTTGCGGCTTCGACCCGAATTTTATGACCCGAATCAATACCCCCAAAGAGGTCCTCGCGCTGGCCGGAAGCTCCGCGGCGGACAAACTGCAAAATACGGCCGGCAAGACCCTCATACTCGCATTTCTGGCCGGCGCATACATCGCCATAGGCGGCCTGTTCTCGCTGATGGCGGGATTCGGATTTCCCGGAGCGGCCGAAGCGCCCGGATTCCAGCGTCTGCTGTCGGGCGCGGTATTCCCGCTGGGGCTTATACTGGTGGTATTCACCGGAGCCGAGCTGTTCACGGGCAACAACGCCGTGCTGATGCCGGGGGCGCTCGGCCGCCGGTACGGCTGGGGCAAAGTAGCGCGCAACTGGACGCTCGTGTGGCTGGGAAATTTCGCAGGGGCGCTCTTCTTCACCTATTTTCTGGTGGTTCTGCCCGGCGTGCTGTCGTCGGAAATGTGGCGGGAAGCGGCCTGCAATATTGCGCAGGCGAAGGTATCGCTGCCGTGGAGCACGGTTTTCCTGCGCGGCGTGGGCGCCAACTGGCTGGTATGTCTGGCCGTATGGCTCGGAATGAGCGCCAACGACGTGCCGGGACGTATGATAGGGCTGTTTTTTCCGATCATGTGCTTCGTGGTGATCGGCTACGAACACTGCATCGCCAACATGTTCTTCATCCCGCTGGGCATGCTGCTCGGCGCACCGGTATCAGCGGCGGAGCTGTTCGCCGGCAATCTGGTTCCGGCCACGCTCGGCAACATCGTGGGCGGCGGTCTCTTCGTGGGAGGGCTGTACTGGTACCTCAACCGGAAATAAGCGGCAGGAAATTCACGCGGCAGCCCGGCGCGCAATCCGGGGCATGAGCCGTCACATACGCACGCCGTTCGTATCCACGAAGTGTATCCGCCGGAGTATATCCGCGCAGGCGTATCAGCGGAAGTCGATAAATTCGTAACCTTTGTAGTCCCCTTTGGAGAAGGCTTTGAGCGGTGTGTCGAGCGGCGCGACGCCGAGAACGGCAATGCCGACCTGCTCGCCGTCGTAATCGTAGCAGAGCGATTCGGGGCGCATCGCGGCGGTATCGACCGTAAGGACGATATTGCCCGCCGAGGAGGTATTCCCGGGCGCAGGGG
>ENA-OPEE01002129-OPEE01002129.1-human-gut-metagenome-genome-assembly--contig:-NODE-2129-length-12978-cov-2.580670_pt1 | contig 12978 bp, 9 predicted proteins | sample MGYA00241263_ERZ501506 | MGnify/ENA primary metagenome ERZ501506 (study PRJEB25962, sample SAMEA2042626) | human gut metagenome | biome: human gut; feature: human-associated habitat; material: faeces...
TGACCACGGCGTCGTGGTCGAGGCCGAGCTCGGCACCCTCGCCGGTATCGAGGACGAGGTCAAGGTCGCCGCGCACGAGGCGTCCTACACCCATCCCGAAGAAGTCGAGGAATTCGTCTCCAAGACCGGCTGCGACTCCCTTGCCATCGCCATTGGTACCTCTCACGGCGCTTACAAGTTCAAGCCCGAGCAGTGCACCGTCAATGAGCAGGGCATCCTCGTCCCGCCCCCGCTGCGCTTCGATGTGCTGAAGGAAGTCTCCAAGCGTCTGCCCGGCTTCCCCATCGTGCTGCACGGCTCCTCCTCCGTCCCGCAGGAGTATGTCAAGATGATCAACGAGCACGGCGGCAAGATGCCCAACGCTATCGGCGTGCCCGAGGATCAGCTGCGCGAGGCCGCAAAGCTCTCCGTCTGCAAGATCAACATCGACTCCGACCTGCGCCTTGCCATGACCGGCACCGTGCGCGCCTTCCTCGATGAACATCCCGACAAGTTTGACCCGCGCGAGTATCTCAAGCCCGCCCGCGCCAACATCAAGGAGCTCGTCCGCCACAAGCTCGTCGATGTGCTCGGCTGCGCTGGCAAGGCCTAAGCGATAAGGAGAACTGCTATGAGTGAATTGAAAGGCGCGTGCATCATCGGCCAGTCCGGCGGCCCGACCTCCGTCATCAACGCGAGCGCTTACGGCGTCATCCGCACGGCGCTCGATTCCGGCTGCATCACGAATGTCTACGGCGCAGAGCACGGTATCAAGGGCGTGCTCGAAGACCGCCTGTTCGACATGAGTCAGGAAGACCCGAAGGAGCTGGAGCTTTTAAAGTACACCCCCTCCTCCGCCCTCGGCTCCTGCCGCTACAAGATGAAGGACCCCGACGAGGACGACACCGATTACAAGCGCATCCTTGAGGTATTCAAAAAGCACGACGTCCGCTATTTCTTCTACAACGGCGGAAATGACTCGATGGATACCTGCAATAAGATCAGCAAGTACATGCAGAAGGTCGGCTACGAGTGCCGCGTCATGGGCGTGCCCAAGACGATCGACAACGACCTTTATGGCACCGACCACTGCCCCGGCTACGCCAGCGCCGCCAAGTACATCGCGACGAGCCTGATGGAGGTCTATCAGGACGCGCACGTCTACGACACGGGCATGATCTGCATTGTCGAGATCATGGGCCGCCACGCCGGTTGGCTGACTGCCGCCGCCGCGCTCGCGACGAAGTACGGCGCGGGTCCCGACCTCATCTACCTGCCCGAGACTGATTTCGACATGGACAAGTTCCTTGCCGATGTCAAGCGGGTCTACGATGAGAAGGGCAACTGCATGGTGGCTGTCAGCGAGGGCATCCACTATGCCGATGGCAGCTTTGTCTCCGAGGCCAAGACCAGCGCGACGGACGGCTTTGGCCACGCGCAGCTCGGCGGCCTCGCCGCGCTGCTGGCGAGCATCGTGAAGGAAAAGACCGGCGCGAAGGTGCGCGGCATTGAGCTGTCGTTGCTCCAGCGCTGCGGCGCACACCTCGCAAGCGAGACCGATATCGAAGAGGCCGTCATGGCCGGTCGTGCCGCGGTGGAGAACGCCGTCGCCGGCATCACCGACAAGATGGTCGCCTTTGAACGTGAGACTGTGGACGGCCACTACGTTTGCAAGACGAAGCTGCTGCCGCTCACCGAGGTCGCAAACTTCGAGAAGAAGATCCCGCTCGAGTGGATCAACGACTCTCACAACGGCATCAAGCAGGAGTTCATCGACTATGTCCTCCCCCTCATCCAGGGCGAGCCCAAACTCCCGAAGGAGGACTCCCTCCCCCGTTTCGCCAAACTCAAAAAAGTGCTGGCCAAGTAAATTTTTCAGTAAAAAAGGAACTGATTCTTTCGAATCGGTTCCTTTTTATATCATTCCGGTCAGTCCTCTGCAAACCACTCGCCGAGAATATCTGTGGAAAGCGGCAGCGTCGTTTCCTTCGTGCCGCTTTCCGTGTAGAGCGTCAGCGTAACGGTATTGTCCTGTGCGTGATAGGTCTCCGCCCGTGCGGTCACGCCGAGGGGCTCACTCAGGCGCGCAAGCTGCGCGTCCGCCTTATCCCAGTCGACCTCACTGCGCTGAGAGCCCCCCCTCCGCGGCGTTCCAACGGTAGACAAAAACACACGACATGCCGTCGCCAAAGGTGCTGCGCGTAATGAGTTCGCTGCGCCCATCTCCCGTGAGATCAAGCGGCCACGCGCCGTCGCCCTCCGCCGCATCATCAAAGTCATAGCCAACGGTCCTTCCCGCATAGACGAAGCCCTGCTCCGTCAGCGCATAGAAGTCACAAACTGTCATAACTATGCCTTGGATCGTTTCAAGCTCGAAGCCCGGAAATCCGAGCACATCGTCCCGTGCGGTGAGGGAGACTTTTTCGGCAGCGTTGCCATTCCCGATCCAAGTGCCGCAATTTACGCCGAACGGTATGTCGATCTCCGCACCGTCCGCGCCAAAGAGCGCGTAGCGCGCATAGCCAGCCTCATCCGGCTCGTAGACTCTCAGCGTGACGGTCTGATCACCGACCTCCTCGGTCTGCGTGAGCAGCACGGTGGGCGCGTCAGCCTCCTCCGGTGGCAATTCCTCTATGATGGGCTGCGGGGTGCGGCTTGCTAAGATGATGCTGACAAGCGCCGCTGCCACCAGCAGCGGCAGCGCGATCTTTCGGCTCATATCCTCTTCCTCCTGTTATCCTTCTTATAGAACAGCATAACAGCGGGCAGTGGAAATGACAAGTTACAAAGTGATGACATTCCAGTTACAGGAATGTAACAAAGCGAGAGGAACCTCCTCTCGCTTTGTTTCTTTACAGGATGATACAGATGAGACCGCCCGTGCCCTCGTTGATGATGCGCTCAAGCGTCTGGCGGAGCTTGAGGCGCGCGTCGTCCGGCATGTGCTTGAGCTTTGCCTGCAAGTCTTCGTTCACGATCTCGTGGAAGCTGCGGCCGAAGATGTTGGACTGCCAGATCTTCGTCGTGTCGCCCTCGAACTCCTGCAAGAGGTAGTTGACCATGTCCTCGCTCTGCTTTTCGTTGCCGACGATGGGCGAAACGGTCGTTTCGATGTCGGCGCGGATGATGTGCAGGCTCGGCGCGCTCGCCTTGAGCCTCACACCGTAGCGCCCGCCCTGCTTCATGATCTCCGGCTCCTCCAAGTTCAGCTCGTCGACCGTCGGCACAACGATACCGTAGCCTCTCTCGCGCGCATCGGACACCGCCTGCGCCACCTTGTCGTACTCCGCCTTGACCGACGAGAGCTCAGTGAGAAGGCTCAGCAGATCGCCGTCATCCTTCACATCGAAGCCCGACTGCTCGCTCAGCGTCCGGTAGAACAGTGCGCGCGGGAGCTGCAATTCCGCCGCGGCGACGCCCGTGCCGAGCTGAATGGACGTGATGCGCGCGCTGCTGACGCTTTCGCAGCCGCCGATGGCGCTGATCGCGCCCTGCACCTCTCGGATACAGTGGAGGCTGCCTGTGTTCTCGCGGATGGCCTGATAGAGGCCGCTTTTGATTGGGTGATCGTCGGCAAGCGCCTCGACCCACGGCGGGATGAAGAGGTCCAGCTCGCAGAGCGGGAACTCGTAAAGGATGGCCTTGAGAATCATTCCCACTGCGTTGTCGTCGAGCGTCAGGCAATTGACGGGCAGACATGTCACGCCATAGCGTGAAGCGATATCCCTTGCCATTGCCTGCACGCGATCGCTTTCCGGCTCTGTCGCGTTGAGCAGGACGAGGAAGGGCTTGCCGATCTCCTGCAATTCGCGGATGACGCGGCCCTCGGCCTCTATGTAGTCCTCGCGCGGGATGTCGGTGATACTACCGTCGGTCGTCACAACGATGCCGATGGTCGAATGCTCGCGGATGACGCGCGTTGTGCCAAGCTCCGCCGCCTCACTCATCGTCACCTCGTGGTCGAGCCACGGCGTCGAGACCATGCGGGGGCTCTCGCCCTCCATCTGCCCCGTCGCGCCGGGGATCATGTAGCCCACGCAGTCGATGAGCCGGACCGAGCAGCTGCTGCCCTCGTCGAGCGCGATGTCCACCGCCTCTTCCGGCACGAACTTCGGCTCCGCCGTCATCACCATGCGGCCGCTGCCGCTCTGCGGCAGCTCATCCTTCGCCCGCTCGCGGCGGTAGACATTGTCGATATTCGGGATGACCTGCGTTTCCATAAAGCGCTTGATGAACGTCGACTTGCCCGCGCGCACGGGGCCGACGACGCCGATGTAGATGTCCCCCGCCGTGCGGGTCGAAATATCCTGATAGATCTCCGTATTCATGCTCATACCCTCTTCCTCCGTTCCTCAGCGCCTGCGCGGGATCAGCAGCAGCTTTCCGATCACCGCGGCGGATTCCTCCTTGAGCTCGTTGGCCGCGAGGATGGCCTCGACCGTCGTGCGGTACAGCTTGGCAATATCCCACAGCCGCTCGCCCTGCTTCATCGCGCGGAGCACGAGCGAGGGGACGTTCTCGTCCTTTTTCCCGCACTCCTCGGCCTCAAGCGACTGAAGACAAGGATAACGCGGCGTTTCCGCCACGCTGACGGCAAACGTTACGGGGAAGCGCAGCTCCACGCCGTCCGCGCCGACGGACGCGGCGATCTCGCCCGCGTACATGTCCTGCACCCGCGCCTGTCCGCTGCCCGGAAGGTCGGTCTCGAGCAGCACCTCGCTCCGCCGCTCGGAGAGCAGCGGCACGGCGTTTTCGTCGAGATACAGCACGCGCAGATTCGCCGTCGCGCGCAGCGACGCGCTCTCTCCCCCGCCGCTCACGCCCGCGCTGCTGAAGATCACGTCCGTCGCCAGCACCGTCTGCACCTCGGCCCCGGTCTCGATCTTTTCGCGCACGAGCTGCTCGCGTAGCACCAGCGCCGCGCTGTCGCACAGCTCGACCGTCTCCGTCTTCGCGGTCAGGTCGTAGGCCGTGCTGTAAAGGTCCGCCACACAGCAAACGCTTTTCACCTCGCGCACCGCTGTGAACGCGCTGATGTAGAGCCGCAGCGAGATGGCGCGGTTGTTGTCCGGCTCGCTCTCGCTGCCGACATGGATCTCCGCGCCTGTCAGGCGCAGCGACGCGCGCACCGTCGTCTCGCCCTCCTCTTCGGCAAGGCCGTCTAGGATCTGCGAAAACGGCAATTCACTGCTCATCGACGCAAGGTTCCCGCTCTCATCCAAGTAGATGGCATCCAGCCGCGCGACGCCCTTGAGCACGATCTTGTTGCCGATCGACTTGCAGTCAGTCACGCGCAGCGCGCACTTTGTGCGTAAAAGCTCCTGAATGGGCTCCTTCGTGCCCGAAAGCAGCACTTCATCGGAAAATGTGAAGTCCTTTTCCCGAATGGCGCGGATAATGCCGATGTCCTTTTTCTCGCATAGCGTTTCGATCTTGTAGGCTTCCTGCTCCTTCACGCCGCTGCACACGCTCAGCGACGCGGGCACGTAGGGCGTAAGCGTCAACTCCACGTTCACGCGCGTAAACACCTTACGCGGATTGAGCATGCGCACTTCGCATGAGCAGAGCCGGCCGTCGAGGCAGCTGTCCGCGCTGCCGCTCAGCGCGCGCCCCTCGATCGTCTCGTCGAGCGGCAGCGCGTATTCAAACGACTTCATCCCCTGCGCGTCCTCGGCCACGTACAAGAGCGTCATGCGGACTGTGCCCGACACCTGCGCTTTTCCGTCTGCGATCTCACGGCTGCGCAGGAAAAGGCACCCGCTCGCATCCACGATGCGGGCGATGTCCGGCAGATAGTCCGGCACGATGGTCTCCGTTGTCTCCTCGCGGTTCTCGCTGAGCTGCGGTAACGCCTGATAACAGGCAAACTGCTCCTTTTTCAATTCCAGTTCCATTGCAGTCCCTCTCCTTCGGCTAAGTGGTTACTGCACTCTATGCACTGTGGACGCGCGTTATGCTTCCTCCCTGACGCCAAATACGCGCCGCAGCAGCGACGAGAGGACCTTGGGTGACTTCCAAACGACAATTTTCATGCTTTCCCCTCCCAATATTCATACCCTTTTCAACCGATGTTAGAATCTGCGCAGGCAGCCGATGCCGCAGAAGATGAGAAGAAATGCGACCAGAAACATCAGCGCCCCCACCGGAAAAACAGCCGCGATGAAAATACCGAGCCCCAGCGCCAGCGCGCAAACACCCACGCAGTGCCACGGGCCGAACAGCGGCGGTCCCGGCGGGCGCGGCGGCGGATTCGAATACATGCTTTTCCCCTCCTCTCCCGGCGTTCGCCTGCTCCATTCTATACAAAAGCGGCCGCCGCGTTCCTGCTTTATCGTGACAAAGCGTCGAACTTCGTCATGTTGTCCTTTGTAATACTTGACATTCTCTCATCTTTATGTAATATTAAGAACAACTTCACTTGATCGCGGCTCTGCGAGCGTGTTCCGCACTGACCGCAACGGAAAGGACGGCACACCCATGCAGGAAATGAGCAGAAGAAATCAGCACTTTACCGACTCCGTCATTCGCAGAATGACGCGTATCTCCAACGAATGCGGCGCGATCAACTTAGCGCAGGGCTTCCCCGATTTTGACCCGCCCAAGGAGATGATGGACCGCCTCGAGGTCGTGAGCCACGAAGGCCCCCATCAGTACCCCATCACGATGGGTGCGCCGAATTTCCGCCAGGCCATCGCGCGCAAATGCGGTCACTTCATGGGCCGCACCATCGACCCCGAGACCGAGATCGTCGCGACCATCGGCTCGACCGAAGCGATGGTCGACACGCTCTTCGCCCTGACGAATCCGGGCGACCGCGTCGTGATGTTCTCCCCGTTCTTCGAAAACTACCGCGCACAGGTCATCATGGCCGACTGCGAGCCGGTCTTTGTCCCTCTGAATCCGCCGGCGTTCTCCTTTGACCCGAACGTGCTCGAAGATGCGTTCCGCGGCGGTGCGAAGGCCATCATCATCTGCAATCCCTCGAACCCGAGCGGCAAGGTCTTCACCGAGGAAGAGCTCAAGACCATCGCCGACCTCTGCATCCGCTACGACGTTTACGCCATCATGGACGAGGTGTATGAGCACATCATCTACGACGGCCGCAAGCACGTCTACATGAACAGCATCCCCGGCATGTGGGAGCGCACGGTCTCCTGCTCGTCGCTCTCCAAGACCTACTCCGTCACCGGCTGGAGACTCGGCTATGCCATCGCGCCGGGGAACATCATGGCGCGCATCCGCCAGTACCACGACTTCAACGCCGTCGGCTGCCCGTCGCCTCTGATGGAGGCCGCCGTCGTCGGCCTCAACATGCCGCTGAGCTACTATGACGAGTTCGGCGCGCACTACGCGCACATGAAAAAGATCTTCACCGAGGGCATGCGCGACATCGGCATCCCCTTCACCGATCCCGAGGGCACGTACTTCGTGCTGGCCGACATCTCCCCGTACCTCAAGAAGGGCCAGAGCGACGTCGACTTCTGCGAGCAGCTGGCGAGAAAAGCCGGCGTCGGCGCCGTGCCGGGCAGCTCGTTCTTCAATGAACCGATCAACAATATTGTGCGTCTGCACTTCGCGAAGAAGGATGAGACGCTGTACGCTGCGCTGGATCGGCTGAATCATATCAAGGATATGATGTGAGTTTTCCGCACTTCATGCGGAAGGAATGTTCCCCACACTGTGTGGGGACGCGACAAAGGGGGGCTATTCTCTTTCCGAGGAAAGAGAATAGCCCCCCTTACACCCCCCAAGAGAAAGGGTTTTGATTGGCAATCTCGGGCTTGCACAAGTCTTTTGCCTCCGGAATGTAATGCCTGCGCGCGGCAGAGCCGCGTTGATTCCTGCTATACGACTTAGTGTGCTCCTATCATCCGCTGCCGCTCTCGAATCTTGTTTTGGTGCAGTGTAATCACCGTCTACCAGTAGTACGCATATCGCGGCGAGCGCCAGCAATGCCGCATTTGGCACACAGTCTGCCGCCGAGTAAACGTCACTCGCGCCTCACGGTAGTAAGGCGCGGTTGAGAGTGGTAACGAGGCGGTAGGGATTCATGGCAAAGCCATGTACACCGCACCTGATTGCGCAGCGCGTGCAGCTCTTCGAGCTACAAACTGCCAATGTAAAATTTCTCTTGGGGGATTTAAAGGGGGATACTCTCTTTTGAAAGAGAGTATCCCCCTTTAGTTGCCCGTTTCCGCACAGTGCGGAAAACCGCCGCTGCACGGTGCAGCAGATCACAGCAGTGTATCAATGCCGATTTGCACTTCCGCAGAGTCAGCAGATTCGGGACCTCCGAACCGAGAGACAAATTCTTCCTCGGAAAGAATAGGAACCCCCAGTTCCTTTGCCTTTTTCGTCTTCGACGAATTCGATTCCCCGTCGTTGCTGACAAGGTACGTTGTCTTCCCCGAGACGCTGCCGGTCACGGCGCCGCCTTGCTGTTCGACGTAGGCTTTGAACGCGCTGCGGTTTTTGAAGAGGTGCACATCGCCCGTGATGACGAAGCTCAGACCTTTGCAGGTTCCGTCGGCCTCCTGTTTGGGGGCGACGTCCTCCAGTGTGAGCTCTGCCATCAGGCGGTCGAAGAGGTTTTTGTTTTCATCGTCAGCAAACCAGTTCAGGAGCGCGTTTGAACGCTCGACGCCGATGCCGTCCACGTCCTCGAAGCCCTCGCCGCTCTCGATGCGTGATAAAAAGCCCTTCGTGCCGAGCGCTGCGATGAGCTTCTTGCCCGCGTCCGTGCCGATGTTTGGGATGCAGAGGGCGAAGATCAGGTGGATGGGGTCGACTTTGCGGCTCTTTTCGATGGCCGCCAACAGGTTCGCGCAGGACTTTTCGCCAAAGCCTTCGAGCTTTACGATCTCGTCCGCGTGCGCGTCCAGATGATAGAGGTCGGCAAAATCGCGCAGATAGCCGCGGTTGACGAACTCGTGCAGCGTTTGCACGGAGAGGCCGTCGATATCAAGCCCGCCCTTGCTCGCAAAGCGGACAAAGCGCTTCAAGTGCTTGGCGGGACAGTTCGGATCGGTGCAGCGCAGCGTCTTCACGCCGCTGATGGGACTGATACGCACCTCGGTCGCCGCGCCGCAGACGGGACAGGCCGTCGGGACTTCATAGCTGCCCTCGGCCCTGACGACCGCGATGCACTTCGGGATGATCTTGTTGGCCTTGATGATGCGAAGTTCGGTCTTGCGGTCCTTGCCGATGCCGAGGCGCTCGAGCTCGCTGACGTTGCAGAGGCTTGCGCGCGTGACGGTCGTTCCCTCGAGCTGCACAGGGTCGAACACCGCAACCGGCGTGATGGTCGAGGCCGCGCACGACCATTCGATGTGGTCGAGCACCGTGTCGGCGGAGACGTCCGCCCATTTGTAGGCAAGGCCCGCGCGCGTCGCGTGATGGCCCGTCCCGCTGCCGGTCGCGGCGTAGTCCGTGTCGTCGTAGGTGATGACAAGGCCGTCCACGGGAATGCCCATCTCGCCGGAGTCGACCTTTTTCGTCCAGCGCGCGATGGCGTCGGGCAGATTTTTCGCATCCGTGTGCTCGCGCTCGACTGTGATGAAGCCGAGCTTTTCCAGATAGTCCATGCGCGCGCCCCAGGAGCGGATCACTTCATCCGTGTGGACGAGCGTAAAGGCGTTGAACGTCACGTTGCGCTCTTTCACCTTGTCGAGATTCGTCTTGTCGAGCGCCAGCGTGCCGGCGGCGAGGTTGCGGGGGTTTGCGGAGCGGTCGTCCGCGTCCTCGAGCGTGTCGTTGATGGCCTCGAAATCTGCGTAGGAGATGGTCGCCTCGCCGCGCACGACGAGGTGTCCCTTGTCGCTGATTTTCGCGGGAATACCGCGGATGGCGGAGGCCATATAGGTGATGTTCGTGCCGATGGTGCCGTTGCCGCGCGTCAAAACGCGCGTGAGCGCGCCGCCGTCATACGTCGCCACAAGCGTCGAGCCGTCGAGCTTCCACGAGAGCCAAATGTCGCGCTCGCCCGCCCAGTCCTGCAATTCCTCGACCTTTTTCGTCTTGGCGAGCGAGAGCGCGGGGTACTCGTGCGCTTCCTTCTCCCCCTCGCCGTCCATTTCGTTTCCGGAATGGCTCGTCACCTGCGTGGGACTGTCGGGCCGGACATAGCCGGTCGCTTTTTCCAGAGCGGTCAGCTCGTCAAACAGAGCGTCCCACTCGTAGTTCGTCATCTGCTCCTCCTGCCCGCCGTAGTAAGCGTCGGAGGCGGCATTCAGCCGTGTTACGATCTCGTCGATCCGGATATTTTTGTCCATAGTGCGTTCCCTCTCTCCGGCGGTGCGCAAAAGGCAGTCAGCCGTTGTTCATGATGTAATCTTCCGCGTTCTGCTCCATGTCCTCGCCATTGCTGAAATAGGTGTAATTGTCCGGCACGGAGCCGACGATAACGGTCTCCGCCACGGAATAGGTGTTGCTGAATTTTGTCGTTGTGGAAAAGCCCGGCAGCAGAATGCTGACGTACACGTCCACCACAAGATAAATTTGGTGCTTCGTCTGGTTGATACCCGCCGACGTGAACGCATTTTCAAAATGCGCGCTCGACGAGCCGACCGACTGCATCCGCACGCGGATCAGCGGCCCGCGCCCCGCCAAAAACGGCGAGCCGAGCAGCGTGCCGACCGGCACGGAGAGTTCCTTGGTCGTCACCTCGGAGAGCTTTTCGAGTACCTCGTCGATGATGGCGGACTGCAAACGGTTGAACTCCGCCATGTTGCTCTTGACCGCCGTGATCTTTCCCTCGTTGTCCTTTTCGAAGGAGATGAGCTGGTCGTAATCTACGCCGCCGCTGTAGATCGTCTCGTTCACGGCGGCGGTCACGATGCCGTTGACCGTATTTGACACGCGCGCCGTTGCGAGCGACGTGAGCACGGGTTTTAGGTGCGTCATCGCCACGATGGCGAGCGCCAGCAGCGCCGCGAGCAAAAACAGCACAAGCAGCAGCGCCCGCTTCTTTCCTGAAAGTCTTCTGTGTCTCCATTTCGGCACAGAGCCTCACCCCGATTCCAGTGAAGCCTATGCCGCGCGGGCTTTTCCCTATTCGCCCAGCGCCATGACGAGCTTCTTGAACGCCTTGCCGCGCTCCATGAAGTTCGCAAACTGGTCGAACGCCGCGCACGCGGGCGAGAGCGTCACGATGTCGCCGCGCACCGCACGCTTATAGGCGGTCTTTACGCAATCCTCCAGACTCTCGCAGCGCACGATCTCGGGGCTGCCGTGATAGTCCGGGCACTCGCGCACGGCCTTTTCGATGGCGTCCGCTGTCGCGCCGCACAAAATAAGCAGCTTGACGTGCTTTACCACCTCGGGTGCAAGGGGTGCAAAGGGAATATGCTTGTCATACCCGCCCGCGAGCAGAATGACCTTTTCGTTGAACGCGTTGAGCCCCGCGATGGTACGCGTCGGGCTCGACGCGATGGAATCGTTGTACCACTGCACACCGCGGATCGTCCGCACCGGCTCGATGCGGTGCTCGACGCCGACAAAGGTACGCGCAGTCTCGCGCATAACCTCGTAGGGCACCAAACCGTCGAGCGCTGTCACGGCGGCGAGGTAGTTTTCGACGTTATGCATCCCCGGCAGACGGATGTCAGAGATCTGCATGACCGCTTCCTCGCATCCGTCATGGCGCAGGACGATAGTATCTCCGCGCAGGAACGCGCCGTCCGCGACCTCCTCGCGGCGGCTGAAGAGCCGCATCCGCGCGGATACCTTTTCCGAAAGAGAGCGCGTGATGTCGTTGTCTTCGTTGAAAATAGCGATGTCGCCCTCGTGCTGATGGAGATAGATATTCTCCTTCGCCGCGATGTACTCGTCCATATCCTTGTGCACATCCAGATGGTTCGGCGCAAGGTTCGTCATCACCGCGATGTGCGGCGAGCGCTTCATATCAAGCAGCTGGAACGACGAGAGCTCGACGACCGCGAAGTCTTCAGGCTGCATCTTCTCCGCGTCGCACAGCAGCGGGTGGCCGATGTTGCCGCCGAGATACACGGTTTTCCCCGCCGCGCGCAGCATTTCGGCGATAATGCTCGTCGTGGTGGTCTTGCCGTCGCTGCCCGTCACGCCGATGATCGTACATGGGCAGACCTCGAAAAAGATCTCCATTTCCGACGTTACGATGCTGCCGCGCGCTTTCGCCTCGAGCAGCGCCGGAACGTCCGGCCGCATGCCCGGCGTGCGGAAAACGACATCCGCGCGCAGATCATCGAGGTAGCCTTCGCCAAGCTGCAAGTGCGCGCCCAGCGCTTCGAGCTGCTTCGCGCGCTCGCCGAGGTCTTCGCGGCTCTTTTTGTCGCAGGCGATGACCTGCACACCGTTTCGGCACAAAAGCTCGATGAGCGGCGTGTTGCTCACGCCGATGCCGAGCACTGCCGCTGTTTTTCCCCGCAGGGAGGATAGATATTCCTGTATCGTCATAGACGTTCGTCCTTTCAACTGCACATACAAATTCAATATATAGTATAGCGCAGGAACGCCAAAATAGCAATGCATTTTCCGTTGACAAGCCCCGCGCCATGGGCTAAAATAGTTGTGCGAGTATGACAGACAGTCGCGCGGCGAGGCCGAAAGGCCCGCTGTGAGGAAAGTCCGGGCTCCACAGGGCAAGGATAACGGGTAACGCCCGCCCAGAGCGATCTGAGGAAAAGTGCAACAGAAATAGACCGCCCGAGGTATGCAAGTATCTCAGGTAAGGATGGAAAGGTGCGGTAAGAGCGCACCCGTCGGCTCGAGAGTGTCCGATGCTGTAAACTCTATCCGGAGCAACACCGGTATGGGAGCAATAGGTTGGCCCGACCGCTCCCGGGGTGGCTGGAGTACCGCGGCAACGCGGCGCGTAGATAGATGACTGTCAAATACAGAACCCGGCTTACAGTCATGCTCGTGCAAAATATGAGAGGGACGGCGGAAATCGCCGTCCCTCCCGTTTTTTCTTTTCTGACATAAACTGTCCAAAATGCAGAAAAAGCGGCGGGAGCTCCCGCC
>ENA-OPEE01002159-OPEE01002159.1-human-gut-metagenome-genome-assembly--contig:-NODE-2159-length-12811-cov-2.601050_pt1 | contig 12811 bp, 9 predicted proteins | sample MGYA00241263_ERZ501506 | MGnify/ENA primary metagenome ERZ501506 (study PRJEB25962, sample SAMEA2042626) | human gut metagenome | biome: human gut; feature: human-associated habitat; material: faeces...
CCCAGCCGCGGGCCAGCTTTTCGTCGCGCACGTAGGGCATGAATCCGCCTTCGGGCGCGTCGTCTACGATCGGCGGCTGGATCGCCGGGTAGTCCTTCATCGAGGGAATGCGCCACGGCTCCGAGCCGTTGGCGATGAAGCCGTCGGTGAGCAGGATCACGGGTGTCATGTGCTCCATCGCCAGCCGTCCTGCCTCGAACGCATAGTGAAAACAGTCGCTGGGCGACGATGCCGCCACGACGATCACCGGGCACTCTCCGTTGCGGCCGTAAAGGGCCTGCGAGAGGTCGCTCTGCTCGGTTTTGGTCGGCAGACCCGTCGAGGGGCCTCCGCGCTGTACGTCCACGACCACCAGCGGCAGTTCGGTCATTACGGCCAGTCCCAGCGCTTCGCTCTTGAGCGAGAGTCCGGGACCCGACGTGGTCGTCACGGCGAAGTTGCCGGCGAACGCCGCGCCGATGGCGGTGCAGATGCCCGCTATCTCGTCTTCGGCCTGCACGGTCTTCACGCCGAGGTCCTTGCGCTTGGCAAGCTCTTCGAGGATGACCGTCGCCGGAGTGATCGGATACGAACCGCAGAAGAGCGGCAGACCGGCTTTCTCGGCGGCGGCGCACAGGCCCCATGCCGTCGCCACGTTGCCGTTGACGGTGCGGTAGGTGCCCTTTTCGAGCGGCGCCGGGGCTACGGTGTAGGTGTTGGCGAACTGATGGGTGTTGGCCGCATAGTTATAGCCCGCGTCGATCGCCAGCTTGTTGGCTTGGGCCACGACCGGATTTTTCCGTGCGAATTTGGTCTCCAGATATTTGTATGCGTACGCTTCGGGGCGGTCGAAGAGGTAGAAGCAGATGCCCAGCGCGAACATGTTCTTGCACTTGACCACGGCCTTGTTGTCCAGTCCGGTCTCCTTGAGCGCTTCGCGCGTCATCGACGTGATGTCGGGGATGACGACGTTGTATTCGTTCAGTTCAAGCTCCGCGATCGGGTCGAGCGTGGCGAATCCCGCTTTCCTGAGATGCTCTTCGGTGATCGAATCGCCGTCGATGATCACCGTCGCGCCCTGCTTGAGCCATTTGCGGTTGGCCTTGAGCGCTGCGGGGTTCATGGCTACGAGCACGTCGCAGTAGTCGCCGGGGTTGATGACGCGCCGTGCGCCGAAATGGACCTGGAAGCCCGATACTCCGGCCACGGTTCCCTGCGGCGCACGAATCTCGGCGGGGTAGTCCGGAAAGGTCGAGATGCCGTTTCCGAGCAGGGCCGAAGTGTCTGAAAAGAGCGTACCCGTGAGCTGCATGCCGTCTCCTGAGTCTCCTGAGAAGCGAATCACGACATCCTGCAACTCCCGTACATTGGTTTTCTCCATGTCTTGTTTCGGATTAGTAGGGTTTAGAAAAACAATATTGCAAATATATAAATTTATTGTCAGTTTGTTCCCCGGAGACGACTTTTTTCGGGGCTTTCCTGCGGCTTTTTTGCGGGGCGTTTCGGTTTTTCGGTGATAATATGTGCGTATTCGGCGGATTCCGGCTTTTGTTTCGTTCGGAAAACGCCCGTTTCTGCATGAATCCGAAAGCGGGGAGTTTTTTAAATTTTTTTGGAATGCCGCCGTCCTGTGTCGAAGAACGGGAAGGCGTGATCCGTATGAATCATGCGAAGGCGCTTGCTGTCGCGTTGCACTGTTGATTTGTTTCGATACTCGGACCGCCGGGCTGCTTTGCCCGGCGGTTTGCGTATTATGGTCATGGCAGGGGCGGAACGGTTCCGGCCGGCGGAAAATCCCGCAGCTTCTTTTTGCCGCGTAATTGTGCGGCTGGGGTTGAGGAGTATCCTTCCGCCGGACGGGTGGTCGGCGACCGGAGCGTTTACCTTGTTCTGTTCCGGACGTAAATGAACTTCTGCTCTTTGTTTGCAGACAGTCGTTCTTCGGTTTCGATCGCCTCGGAGAGGGCTTTCACCAGCAGCGAAAGTTTTTTGTAGCCGTAGTTGCGGGGGTCGAAGTCGGGCATTTTCTTGGTCAGGACACTGCCGACGATGCCGAGGAATGCCCAGCCGCTGTCGTCGGCGGCGTCTTCTATGGTATTGGCGAGCAGGTCTTTGAAATCGTCGTCTATCGGACGGATGATCGACTGGGACTGAGCCGGGTCCTGCATCTGGGACTGAGCCGTAACCTGAGGCTGCTCCGAAGCGGGAGCCACACCCGGAGTCTGTCCCGGAGCCGGAGCGGTTTTTTTGCCTGCGGCGGCTTCCGGCGTTCCGGGGGCCTGCGTGTCAGACGTCTGACGCCTTTTGGCGGATGTCTTTTTTTGTGCGGCTTTCGCTGCCGGTGTCTGTGTCGCAGCCGGAGCGGGACCCGGTGCAGGCGCAAGTGCCGGCGTCGGAGCGGCAGGCTGTCCGAGAATCTCGACGTAGATGAATTTGTCGCACGATTTGATGAACGGTTTCGGCGTTTTCTTTTCGCCGAAGCCCAGCACCTCGCGGCCCGATTCGCGGATGCGGCTTGCCAGACGCGTATAGTCGCTGTCGCTCGATACGATGCAGAAGCCGTTGACCGACTCCTTGTGCAGGATGTCCATTGCGTCGATTATCAGCGCCGAGTCCGTTGCGTTCTTGCCTGTGGTGTAGGCATACTGCTGAATCGGGGTGATCGAGTTTTCCAGCAGTATGCTTTTCCATGCCGCGAATTTCGGATCGGTGAAGTCGCCGTAGATCCGCTTGATCGTCGGCGTTCCGTAATTGGCTATTTCGTCGAGTATGTCTTTGATTTTCCGGTGTGAGATATTGTCCGCATCGATCAGCACCGCGAATTTTTTATCGGAGAGTTCCATATTGGGTCGTCTTTGTTTCCGGCAAGATACGAATTTTTTCCTCAGGTTGTTGCTCCGGCCGGACCGTTCCGGTCTTTTCGGTTTGTTTTGTTCTGTTTGTTCTGTTTTTCAGCCGCCGTTTCGCTGCCTTTTTTGCGGTGTTTCCGCATTTCCTCATCGTTCCCGTTCCGAACTTTCGGCTCCGGCCTTTTCGGATCCTGTCCCGGCTTCTCCAGGATCTGCCTCGATTCTTCTCTGATTCCTGCCCGGTCCTTTCCCGGCCCCACCCACACGAATGCCTCTCCCCTCGGATTTTTACGGCGTGAATTTTTTGCGGGCCTTCGGTGCCGGCCGGCGGGCCGCCGTTATCGGATCGAATTCATCCGGATGCTCGCCTTGACCAGCGCGATCGCGCGGATGCGGCTGAGCGCAACCTCCTTGTCGGCGTGGTGGGGATTCTGGCTGACGAGTTTGACGTAACCCTCGCGGTCGGATTTTTGGATGTATTTCACCGTGACGTACTCTTCGCCGTCGATGTCGATCGACAGCAGGTACATGTCGCCCCAGAATATGTCGTCGATGTTGCCCAGCTGCTTGTACAGCACAATGTCGCCGCTTTTGAGCAGCGGATACATCGAGTCGCCCACTATATATATCGCGCCGTCGCATTTCGGCAGGTTGGGGATGTGGATGAAGTTCACGGGTTTGGCCTGCGCCTGATCCGCGAACAGCGGCACCAGTCCCGCCGTCCCCTCGATCGAGTAGAGCGGCACGCTCTGCAGCGGCAGCGAATTGTCCGTGCGGAGTCTGTAGGCCGTCAGGTCGGGTTCGGCGTTGAACATGTTGCCTTTGCCGCTCTCCAGCCATTCGGGGTTTACGTTCAATTCCTGAACCAATATGTTGCGGTTCCGGGCCGAGAGTCCGGCTTTCCCCGTTTCGATCATCGAAAGGGCCGCTTTGCCGATGCCAAGATGCTGAGCCAATTGTTCTTGCGTCATGCCCAGCTGTTTTCGTATCAATTTTACCCGCGTGTTCATAGCTTTTAATCGGAAAATTTTATATCAAAAAATTGTATTTTTCGATTGGAAATTCAAATTTTGAACCTATATTTGTGCTGTAAAGTTAAACAATTTATTTGTACATGCAAATTATTTTGCAAAAATCCTGCTAATTATCAACTATGTATTCGGTTTCACCTGAACTTTATCAAGAGGTGGCGGCGCGTTTGGCGGATGCTGTCGACGGGGAAAACTACTTTTCGGGATCGCTCGCATTCCGTTTCGGCGATACGGACTGCCGTTTTACGGCGTCGGTCATCGTCTACCGGACGCGGCTCTCGCAGCCCGAAGGCGATGCGGAGCCTGTTTCGGACCTCGTGCCCGTATGGTGGGAGTTTCACACCTTCTCGGCGGAGGGCGAAATGCTGAACGATTTCGATTTTTCCGAGATGAAGCGCTTTGTCTGATCCCTGCCGTGGGCATGTCCTGCCGCCGGTGTGCGCAACCGCCCGATCCCCGCTTTGCATCGGGCCGCTCCCCGGCCGCAGGCCGTGCGCCCTCCGGCTCCCCGCCTCGTTCGTTCCGGCATTTACCCTTCCTTGGCGCGGCGCAGCCCGCCGGAACGCTCTTTTTCTCTCCGAACCTCCCGCCGCGGCGCCGCGCATGGGTTCAAAATTTCTACAAATGGTCTTGAAATCCAAATTGTCCTCTGCGGAAGCCGATTCCGCAGAGGTTTTTGTTCCGGCCGGCATTCTTGCTCCGGATTATCCTGCGAATCCTCTCGCCGGCGAATTTTTGCTCCGTGATCCGCTTTCCGGCGATCCGCTTTCCGGTGCATCACTCCCCGGTGATCTGCTCCCCGGCGAACTTCTCCCCGGCGAACCTCTCCCCGGCTCCGAGGTTTTGGCTTCCGGTGCTTGCGGCACCGGTTCCGCTTCGTCCGGTTTCGCGCCGTCTGATTCCGTTCTTCCCAATTCTGCGCCGTCGGATTTCGCTCCTTCCGGTTCTGCTCCTTCCGGTTCTGCTCGCTCTGCTTCTGCTCGCTCTGCTTCTGCCTCCTTTTCCTTGCTTTCCGGCGTCACCTCGGCAGTTTCCGGCCCGGCCGACCTTCCTCCGTTCGAGCGGTTCGCCCTCGGAGTCTATCCCTTTCTGGAGTTGCAGCCTTTCCACCGGGCCTATTACCGCGTGCTCGAAGCTTTCGCCGCGGGCCGTGTCCGGCGGCTGATCGTCACCATGCCGCCCCAGCATGGCAAAAGCGTCGGCGCCACGACCCTGCTTCCGGCCTATGTGCTGGGGCTGGACCCCGATCAGCGCGTGGCGATCGCCTCCTATTCCGGGGCGCTGGCGTCGAAATTCAACCGCCGTGTCCAGCGTATCATCGAGTCGCGCGAGTACGCCGCGTTCTTCCCCGCGACGACCATCAAGCAGGGTTCCAAGCCGCCCAGCTATATCCGCACGGCCGACGAGGTCGAAATCATCGGTTGCCGGGGCGGCCTGCTTTCGGTGGGCCGCGAAGGTTCGCTCACGGGCAATCGCGTCGATTGTTTTATCCTCGACGACCTCTACAAGGACGCCCTTGAAGCCAATTCGCCGCTCATCCGCGCCAACTGCTGGGAGTGGTATACGTCGGTGGTCCGCACCCGTATGCACAACGCTTCGCGTGAGCTGATCGTCTTCACCCGCTGGCACGAAGAGGACCTGATCGGCACGCTCATGGCCCGCGAACCGGTCGCGGAGCTGAAGGAGTGGGCGCAGCTCGACGGCCTGCCCGCCGACACGTGGCTGCACCTGAACTTCGAAGCGCTCAAATCCTCGCCGCCGACCGGAATCGACCCGCGCACGCCGGGCGAGGCGTTGTGGGAGCAGCAGCAGGGCCGCGCCCTGCTCGAAGCCAAGCGGCGGCTCGATCCGCTGCAGTTCGAAAGCATGTATCAGGGGCATCCCTCCTCGCGCGAGGGGCTTTTATACGGGCTGAATTTCGCCGAGTACGACGACCTGCCGCACGAGATCGTCCGCCGCGGCAACTATACCGACACGGCCGATACGGGCGACGACTACCTCTGTTCGCTCTCGTACGCGGTCGATGCCGACGGGGCTATCTACATCACCGACGCCGTCTATACGCGCGAACCGATGGAGGTCTCCGAACCGCTGGTCGCCGAGATGCTGCTGCGCTCCGACACGCGGCAGGCGGCCGTCGAGAGCAACAACGGCGGCCGCGGCTTCGCCCGCGCCGTGCAGTCGCTCTCGCCCGGCGTGCGCATCGAATGGTTTCATCAGGGAGGCAACAAGGAGGCCCGCATCCTCTCCAATTCGGCCACTGCGCTTCACCTCCTGCGGTGGCCGCGGGGCTGGAATTTCCGCTGGCCCGAACTCTACGCCCACCTGACTACCTACCGCCGCCGTTTCCGCGCCAACCGCTGGCACGATGCCGCCGACGTGGTGACGGGCATCGTCGAACGCGGAGCCGCCGACCGCAGCCGGAGCCGCGTGCGGGGCGTGCGGTTTCTGTAGGTCGGGATCGGGTTTTTGCGGCCTAAAAGTAGTATTTGAAACCGACCGTCGGGCTGATTCCGAGCTGGAAAGAGACCCCGTTCACACCCGTTCCCGAATATGACAGGTAGCTGTAGTCCAACGTCAGAAGGCTGACTGAGAGTCCGATATGGGCCGACGGCCTGATTTCGAACGCTCCGAGCGACAATCCTGCATCGAAGCCGTATCCGCTGGTTCCGTCCGTCGATGCGAACGCGAATCCCACGGCCAGCTGCGGCGTGTAGTAGAAGCGGTCGCACAGTCTGACGTAATAGGCGAGGCTGGGACCTGCCGTCAGCCCGTGCGTCGTTTCGCCGTCGGATGAAATCAGTTGGTAGCCGATCGAGCCGCCGACGCGCAGTCGGTCGGATGCGAAATAACCGAATTCGGGTGCAAATCCGAATGTCGTCTGCGATGCGGAGGAGCCGTCGATGCTGATCGACGTCGTCGTTATGCCGATTATTCCGCCGACATATTTGTCACCCCTGCTTTGGGCGGAGAGGGTCGGAATACACAGCATAAGGGCCAGAGCCGGAAAGAGAAGTTTTTTCATGCTTGTCGATTTAAAGGTTAGCGGTTGAGTGACGTTTGCGCTTCCAAGTTAGAAAAAAAAGCGATATCCGCCGTTTTTTTGCCTGTAAAAAATGCCGCTTTTCACTTCCGGACAGCCGGCCGGCCGCGGCTTCCCGCCCCGAAAAGGCGGCCGCTGCGGCGGCGCAATGTGAAGCCTGCGTTAAATTATCTTCCCGTGCGGAACCAATCGCCCCGATTTTTCGTACCTTTGGCCCCATGGTTATTTAGTTCGCACTAATCCCAATTTAACATGAAAGCATTGAAAATCGGAAATTTGCTCGCCACCGTCCCCATCGTGCAGGGCGGCATGGGCGTAGGCATATCCCTCTCCGGACTGGCTTCGGCCGTCGCCAATCAGGGCGGCGTCGGCGTCATTTCGTCGGCAGGTCTCGGAGCCATCTACAACAACTATTCGAAAGACTACCGCGCCGCCTCGATCTGGGGGCTTAAGGAGGAGCTTCGCAAGGCCCGCGAAGCGACGAAGGGCATCATCGGCGTCAACGTCATGGTCGCCATGTCCAACTTCGCCGACATGGTGAAAACCGCTGTCGCCGAGAAGGCCGACATCATCTTTTCGGGCGCCGGGCTGCCGCTCAACCTGCCGTCGTTCCTCACGGAGGGCGCCAAGACCAAGCTGGCCCCGATCGTGTCGTCGGCGCGTGCGGCGAAACTGTTGTGTCAGAAGTGGTTCTCGGAGTACAAGTACATTCCCGACGCCATCGTCGTCGAAGGTCCCAAGGCGGGCGGTCACCTCGGATACAAGGAGGAGCAGCTCGCCGACGAGCATTTTTCGCTCGAAGCCCTCGTTCCCGAAATCGTCGCCGAGGTGCGCGCTTTCGGTGCCGAACACGACTGCCATATTCCCGTCATCGCGGGCGGCGGCATCTATACCGGCGAGGATATCTACCGCATCATGCAGCTGGGCGCCGACGGCGTGCAGATGGGCACGCGCTTCGTGACCACCGAGGAGTGCGATGCCGATCCGGCCTTCAAGCAGACCTATCTCGACGCCAGACCGCAGGACATCGAGATCATCAAAAGTCCCGTCGGCATGCCGGGGCGGGCGATCCACAGCTCGTTCCTCGACCGGGTGAAAGAGGGGCTTAAACGCCCCAAGAACTGCCCGTTCGACTGCATCAAGACCTGCGACGTGACGCACAGTCCCTACTGCATCATGCTGGCGCTCTACAACGCATTCAAAGGCAAGCTGCAGAACGGCTACGCCTTCTGCGGCGCCAACGCATGGCGCGCCGAGAAGATTCAGTCGGTGCGCGACCTGATGGCTGCGCTCCGGGAAGAGTACGATAACTTTTCGCTGAAGGGAAAACTCTTCGGCGCAAGATAAGCCCCCTCCCGGTTTGCGGGATAATATTTCGGCAGGCGTTCCCGGACGCCTGTCTTTTCAGCCCCTAATTTATTAGGGGCTTTTTATTTGGCGGTGAATTTTTTTCGGCGTCCGCGTTCCACCGGGTTGATTTTTTATTATATTTGACTCCCGATTAGGTTATTGATGGTGTTTTGCCGGACGATCATCGAAAACATTACTGGGCTTTTTGTCGTGAGTCCGGAGAGACTGCTGTCGGTACTGCCGTATTATTAATTCTTAAAACTTGGTTTATGAGAAACTTTTTAAGGAAATCAGCTTTGCTGATGGCTGCATCGCTGGCGTTTTTCGCCTGCGACGACGATGAGAAGAAGGTCCCCGAAACGGTCGTGCGGCTCGCCCGTACGGAGCTGAATCTCAATGTCGGGTTTTCCGAAACGCTCGTGGCGACCGTTACCCCCCCCCTGCAGGATGGCGTGACGGTTGCTTGGTCTACTGACGACGAGGTGGTTGCGAAGGTCGAGGACGGTGTGGTCACCGCTCTTGCCGCCGGTGAGGCCACTATCACTGCCAGCGTAGGCGAGAGCAAGGCGACCTGCAAGGTGACGGTGGCTTACGTTGCGCCGAAGATCGGCGACTATTACTATTCCGACGGTACGTGGAGCGACGGCGGACTGGTAAGCATCGAGGCCGACGGACTGAATCCCGTCTGGGCCGACACCAAACCCGCTCCCGTTGCCGGTAAGACCGTTATCGGCATCGTCTGCCAGACGGACGAAAACCGGATCGCCGCCGGCGACAAGGAGAAGGGCTATACGCACGGGTATGTGATGGCTCTTAAAAACGCCCACGGACCCGACAAAACGACCACATGGTGGTCGGGCGATATGGAATTCTCCTGCCTGAAAGGCGCCAAACTCGCTTCCACGTGGTACGGACATCTCAACGGTTACGACGATACGATGACCGTACTTGCCACTTACGGGGACAATATCAACTTGATGCCCGCCTTCGATTGGACGCTGAACAGCTTCCCGCTTGCGGCTCCCGCTTCGTCGAGCGGCTGGTTCCTGCCCAGTACCGGCCAGCTTTGGGATATGATTGCCAATTTCTGCGGACACGATGTGGCTGTTATCATGAAAGGCTGGCAGACGCTCGGACGCGATGCCACGTGGTATTGCTCCGAGAAGGTCGGCTACGATGCGCTGGCCCGTATCAATTCCGTGATGTCTGAAATTCCCGACGCAGACAAGGATGTGCTTGAAATCGACGACGAAAAACATAAATTCTGCTCGCTGTGGGCTTCTACGCCCTACGACGACGAGTCGGCCTGCCTTATTGAGATCGGCACTGACGGAATGATCGAGTGTATGGCCAATTGGTATAATGCCGACTGCTACGCCCGTCCGATCCTTGCATTCTAACATAGATCGCTTTTGCGGAAGTGCGGAGTACTTTTCCGCGTCTTCCGGACCTGCTCCCGGCCGTTCGGCCGGGGGCTTTTTTGTGGCCGGCTGCATCCGGCTCATGCGGCTTCGGCGTCCGGTTTCTGCCGTTTCCGCGTCCGGCTCCTACAGCTCCTGCAGCCGCGCCACGGGCGAGACGCCGAGCGACGAGAAGTCGCCGTGCTGGTAGCGGTAGTAACCCGCCATGGCGATCATCGCGGCGTTGTCTGTCGTGAACTTGAATTCGGGCAGGAACGTGCGCCAGCCGCGCCTGCGGCCCTCTTCGACGATCCCGTTGCGCAGTCCTGAGTTGGCCGAAACGCCGCCCGCGATGGCGATGTCGCGGATGCCGAGGTCCTTGGACGCCCGCACCAGCTTGTCCAGCAGGATTTCGACGATCGTCTTCTGCAGCGAAGCGCAGAGCGAGGCCTTGTTGTTCTCGATGAAACCGGGATCGTTGGCCACGGCGTCGCGCAGCGTGTAGAGGAACGAGGTTTTTAGCCCCGAAAACGAGTAGTCGTATCCGTCTACGTGGGGCCGTGCGAACCTGAACGCCTTCGGATCGCCCTCCTTGGCCAGTTTGTCGATCACCGGGCCGCCGGGGTAGGGCAGTCCCATCACTTTGGCACACTTGTCGAAGGCTTCGCCCGCGGCGTCGTCGATGGTCGTGCCGATGATCTCCATTTCGAGGGGAGAATCCACGCGCACGATCTGCGTGTGGCCGCCGCTCACGAGCAGGCAGAGGAACGGGAATCCGGGGTGCGGCAGCGCGCGGTCCTGAAGGTCGATGAAATGCGAAAGTATGTGTCCCTGAAGGTGATTGACCTCGACCATCGGGATATTGTGCGCGATGGAAAGCCCCTTGGCGAACGACACGCCCACCAGCAGCGAACCCAGCAGTCCGGGGCCGCGCGTGAAGGCGATGGCGTCGATCTCTTCGGGCGTCAGTCCGGCCTCCTTGAGCGCCGTGTCCACCACGGGAATGATGTTCTGCTGGTGCGCCCGCGAAGCCAGTTCGGGGATCACGCCGCCGTATTTGATGTGGACGGCCTGCGAGGCGATGACGTTCGACAGCAGCACGTTGTTGCGTATCACGGCGGCGGATGTGTCGTCGCACGAGGATTCGATGCCCAGAATAGTAATATCCATGCGGTTTTTCGTTTTTTTAACTAATTATAGTTAAATTTGCAGGTTATAACGACCTATCAATGCGCAAAGGTATAAAAATATTGGGAAAGGTGTTATCGGCCGCTGTATTGTTGCTGATAATTCTGCCTCTGGCGCTCTCGTTGCTGCTCGACATTCCGGCCGTGCAGAACTACGTGGTGCAGAAAGCCGTGCGCATGGCGTCGAAGAAGCTCGAAACCACCGTCAGCATCGACCGCGTGGACATAGGGCTTTTCAGCAGGGTCAAGATCAAGGGTTTCTATGTCGAGGATTACCAGCGCGACACGCTGCTCTACGTGGGCCGTCTCGACGCCTTCGTCACCGGACTGGGCATCTTCGGCGGGGGCCTTTCGCTGAGCCGCGGCGAGATCGCCGACGCCAAGCTCTACCTGCGCGAGACGCCCGGCGGGGAGATGAACATCAAGCAGATCGTCAATCGTATCAGCAACCCCGACAAACCCAAGAAAGGCAACTTCCGCCTGTCACTGCGCAAGGCATCGATCGAGAATATGGACCTCTGTCTGGAACGGCTCGACCGCCGCGACCCGGAGTTCGGCATCGACTTCAGCCATATGCACCTCTACGGCATCACGGCATATGTGAACGACTTCACCATCGACGGGCAGTCCATCTACACCACCATCGAAACCCTCTCGGCGCGCGAGCGCAGCGGCTTCGCCCTCGACCGCTTCGCCGGGCGGTTCTACCTGACCAACGGCTGCATGGGTTTCGAGGACGTCTCGGTCGTGACGGGCCGTTCGAACGTCCAGATTCCCTACATCTCGCTGGCGGGCGATTCGTGGGCCGAGTACAAGGACTTCATCGGCGAGGTGCGCATCGACGGCGCGCTGCGCAATACGACCGTCTCGACGGACGACATCGCCTATTTCGCCCCCAAGCTGCGCGGCTGGCATACCGATTTCAGCAACGTCAATGTCGAGGTCGCGGGCGTGGTCGCCGATTTCACGGCCAAGGTCAAAAGCATGCAGATCGGCGAGGGTACGTGGCTCATCGCCGACGCTTCGGTCCGGGGGCTTCCCGACATCCGGCAGACCCGTTTCGACCTGAACGTTCCGCGGCTCAAATCCTCCGCCGAAGCCGTCGACGAACTGGCTGCGGGGATCGGCGGCCGCGAGTTGTCCGACAAGCTGGTCGGCATACTGGGCAACACGGGGCAGATCGACATCAACGCCCGTTTCAAGGGGCTGCTTTCGTCGTTCGACATGCAGCTCGGCGCCTCGACCGGCGTGGGCGAGGTGACCTGCAACCTGCGGATGACGCCGCTCAAGGCGGGGCGCAGCAGCGTGCGGGGCGACGTGGAGACGCACAACCTGCGTCTGGGCGAGCTGCTCGGCCGCCGCGACCTGCTGGGCAACGCGACCCTCACGGCCTATGTCGACGGAGTGGTCGGCAAAGGCTATACCGACGCCAACGTCGTGGGCAACGTCACGCAGCTGGGCTTCAACGGCTATGTCTACGATTCGCTGCGCCTCGACGGGCGGCTTCGCAACCGCGAGTTCGACGGCCGCATCACGGCCCGCGATCCCAACCTCGATTTCGATTTTTCGGGGCTGGTCGACTTCAACGACTCGATTCCGCGCTACGACTTTACGATGGACCTGCGCCATGCCGACCTCGCCCGGCTCCATATCAACCGCCGCGACTCCGTCTCGCAGCTCGCGGCGCGTATCGAGGCCAATGCCGGGGGGCGCTCGCTGGACGACTTGAACGGCCGCATCCACGTCACCGACGCCGTCTACCGCTACAACGACAAGCGGATCACCTCGAAGACCATGACCGTCACGGGCGAGAACTCGGCGCGGAGCAAACTCGTCGAACTGCGCTCGGACTTCGCCGACGCCACGTTCCGCAGCAAGACCAGCTACCGCGAAGTCTTCGAATACCTGCGCCGCAGCGCATGGAAATACCTGCCCCTGCTGCGCCGCGGCGAGGGCGACCCGACGCCCCGCG
>ENA-OPEE01002169-OPEE01002169.1-human-gut-metagenome-genome-assembly--contig:-NODE-2169-length-12751-cov-7.190532_pt1 | contig 12751 bp, 10 predicted proteins | sample MGYA00241263_ERZ501506 | MGnify/ENA primary metagenome ERZ501506 (study PRJEB25962, sample SAMEA2042626) | human gut metagenome | biome: human gut; feature: human-associated habitat; material: faeces...
TGGAGCCCGTGTATATGGTGTCAACCTGGACGGAAAACTTGCTCACGGACGGGATGTGGCTTTGCAAGTGGGCTTTACGGTTCAGCGCAGCCGTTATACCAAATACGAGAATTGGAGTGAGGACGAAAATGTGGAGCCGACCAAGTTCATGCCACGTACTCCCGATTATTATGGTTATTTTACTTTGACCAGTGCTCCCTTCAAGAACTTTGATATGTCGGTGTCGGGTGTATATACGGGGCGTATGCATGTTCCTCATTTGGCTCCTGACTTTAGTGTGATACCCGAAAATTATGAATACAGTTATATCCGAAAAGACGAGTTGGTGCATACTCCCGATTTTTTTGATTTAAATCTGAAACTGAACTATACTTTCGTACTGAATGATCATATCAAATTACAGTTGAATGGCGGTGTTCAGAATCTGTTCAATGCTTTTCAAAAAGATTTGGATAAGGGAGGTTTCCGTGATTCCGGTTATTTCTATGGTCCCACACAGCCACGGACTTATTTCATAGGAGTGAAGATTACGAACTAGAAGAAGGACTGTCCGGTTGATACTTGGGCAGGAAAAGACGGGGATGCCAAAACGTTTCTGATGCAATCTGTTATCAATGTTTTGGCATCTTCCGTTTGTTATTTGCCGGCAGCAGTCATGGATTACTCTTGTTCCATACCCAGATTGCTGTATGTCTCGGTTATCTTGAATTCTGCATCCGGGTAATTGTACAGAGGGAAGCGCGGCTCAGTTTCCCCTTCCGTGTAATTCCATATGCTGTTATATTCTTCCGGATTTTCACCCATTTCCCGAAGTTGCAACATATATTGGTAGATGGATTTGTTTTCTTTGATGAAAACCTTTTCCATTTGATGAATAATGGGACTGTGTTTACGTGTGTGGTCATGGTCAAACTCCAGAATACGTTTGCCGTCCGGTGTAATGCCTACCATCACAAAAGTCATGCTTTTGCCTATTCCGGGCAGATTGAGCACACTCCGGTCTGTTGCTACGAAAGGTATGTTTTTCTCCGTGCAGAACTTTTTGACGGCTGTTGCCCGGTCATTGTTACCTCTCAGCAGGGTCAGAAACTCAGTCTCATCTTCCTTGTTAAGCTTTCCCAAGATTTTCTCTTCGTGCTGTTCCTGCAACGAACGGCTGTTGGGAGTGAAGACAGCATGATTTTCTTCAAATCCTTTGACGGAGAATGTATAGTAGCAGATAACTCCCAGTTCATTCAATACTTTGCGCAACTTGGCTGTATGCCCCCGGCGTGATGCTGCCACATTGTACACCAATTGATTGGTAATGGTCCATCCGGCAGCCAGAATCTTGCGGATGGCTTCTTTGGCTTCGGGGGTTACTTCCAGAGGTGTCTGGAAATGAGTCTGTATCAAGAATTGCTTGATGCCTATGGCGGACGCTTTGGTTTTGAATTCTTTCAGAATATCCATCAGCTCTTCATTGATGCGCATGGGCAGATAGACGGGCAGGCGGGAACCGAGACGGACACGTTGCAATTCTGCATACTTTTCTCCTTCAGGACGTTTGAGGTTGGCATTCCTTTTGCGTACCGCCATTTTATATACTGCCTCCAATATGTTGCGTAATGTCTTGTTTTGGCTCATCAGTGCATCGCCTCCCGTAATCAGAATATCTCTCAGTTGGGTGTCGTTTTCAAAATATTCCATCAGTTTCCGCAAGCGTTTGTCCCAACTTTCCTTGGGCTTCAGTTCCTCAAAATTAAAGTTCAGGCGTTCGCTTTGAAAATCATACATACGTTGGCAAGACGCACATAGTCCTCCGCAAGCGCGTCCCATAGAATCGGGAATCAGGATGGCTACTTCGGGATAACGGCGATGAATGTTATGTCCGTCGGGCACCAGCCATCCGGCGGCATTTGGTTTGCCGGCTTCCACCACATCCTCTTTTTCCCATGCATGAATTTTCCCATAGGTGTTGATTAATTGTGGTGAATATAGGATATAGCTGCGTATGGCAGCATCATCATACCCTTTGCCGGTCGGGTTTAATAAAGAAAGATAGTAAGGGGTGATGAAAAAAGGCATTCCTTTTTTACGTGCCTGCTGATACAATTGCATTGTTTCTTCCGAAAGGGAGTTGCCCAACATCTTGTTCAGTTCCGTGGGGCTTTTGATGGCGAGGGCTAGATGGAAGCGTGCTTCGTTCCACCATTGGTTGACCCATTGGCGTTTTTCTTCATCATTGATTCCTTCGGGAAACACATACCGGCTGGAGGGGGCATGACGGTTTTCTATCTTTTTAATGAGCAATGAGATGATTCGTTCTTTGTTTGCATTGCGTATGGCACGCACATCTTCGTTCAGGCCACCGGGCCAACGTTTCATCCATTGACGTATCTGTTTTTCATTCGGAATGTTGTTGGGAACATGATAGAGGCGTAGGAACTGTTGGTATAAATCCAACCATAAATCAACGGAAGTCTCTTCATCGGTGATACGGTTTGTCAAGAATTGCCAAAGCAGTGAGATGGTTTTTATCTCTATTTCTTTTTCTGTAGATAATTCATATATCGTTTTGCTGTCATTTTCAATCAGTCTTGCAATGTTTTTAGCGGCAATAGGGTTTTTAATGTGTGCAGATAATAAATAATCATTTAGTTTATTCTTGAAAATAGTTTCATTCCGGCTTTCCGCAGCCAATGAAGTGAGTTGGGTTAATCTTGTTTCGAATAGAGTTTTTACATCTTTGTGGGATAACATCTTATTCTTTTGTTTCATAAGCAGTGTGATTTGTTTTTAGGGTTAATACTCGAATAATAGAACGCTCATTATGAAAGTTACTTTAATGGCAACTTTTGTTGTGGCTAAGATACAAAAAAACAGTTGTTGTGCAAGCTTAATTGCAAAAATAGATATTACCTGAGAAGAAATATCTTTGAGGAAGAAGCGGAAAAAACATCCCCGGACAAGCAGACAAGCCGGTCCGGGGAGAATCGGTTATAAGAATATGATTCTCTTTTGCAGGATGGATGCTATTTGTTGTTTTAGCAGCGGTGCATTGATAGGTTTGGACATATATCCGTCGAACCCGTTTTCCAGTACTCTTTGTTCGTCCGATGCATAAGCAAAAGCGGTTATGGCAATGATAGGCACATCAGCAGATAACTTTCTTATTTCTTTTGTTGCTTCGTAACCGTCCATTCTCGGCATATTGATATCCATTAAGATGATTTGGGGCCGGTGTTCCTTAAACTTTTCTATTGCTTCCTGACCGTCCCAGGCATGAATAAGAGAATATTCTTTCCGTAGGATAGACTGGAACAACCGATAGTTACTTTCGTTATCTTCGGCTATCAAAATAGTCAGTTTGTCTTTTTGAACGGTAATCGGTTGGAATTCTTCAGCCTTTTTTTCGCTCAATCGGGCCGGTTGATAAGGAATGGTAAACCAGAATGTAGAACCCTTCCCTTCCTCGGATTCCACTCCTATCGTTCCATTCATGTGCTCTATGATTGTCCGGCAGATGGAAAGCCCCAGTCCTGTGCCTTGTGCAAAAGAGTTCAATTTGACGAAGCGTCCGAATATAGAATCTTTTTTATTGGCAGGAATGCCGCATCCCGTATCTGTGACATGGAAGTATAGCATTTTATCGCGTATCTCGTATCCGAATGTGATGCTTCCTTTTTGAGTAAACTTGATGGCGTTTGTGAGGAAGTTATTGATAACCTGCATGAGCCGGTTTTTTTCCGTACGGATGAAACATGAGGAGAGGGGAGTTTCCGCAATGAGCTGTACCCCACTTCCTTCCATCCGGCATTTGGTGATGTTCTCCACTTCCTTTATCATATCATTGAGGTCTATATTTGAGTAACTGAACTCCAAAGTTCCGGCTTCAATTTTGGATAAATCTAATATATCACTGATAAGCTGTAATAACAGTGTATTATTACTCTCAATAATATTGATATATTCCTGTTTTTCCTGTTCCTCTTCCGTTGAGGCAAGAATATTGGAGAATCCGATAATGGCATTCAGAGGAGTACGGATTTCATGGCTCATATTGGCCAGGAAAGCAGATTTGAGTCGGTTGGATTCTTCTGCCCGGTCTTTAGCCGACATCAGTTCCTCTTCCATCCTTTTCCTGTCTGTAATAACTAAGGATGAGCCGACCAGGGTGAGTGGCCTGTTCTGCTCGTCTCTTGTCTCTATTGTAGCCTGTGCTTCCACCCAATCAATTTTTCTTCCGTTCTTTCCTTTGTTCAGTACACGGTATTCTTCTTTGACTTTATTGATTTTTCCTTCTATCAGATCGTGAAAAGCCTGCATAACCCTTGGGCGGTCTTCTTTGATTATTTTAGAGAAGTATTGTTCATCCGATACACTCAACTGTTCTTCCTTGATTTCTCCCGGCATGGCAGTCATAATGATTGGACGATTGATGTCGCATAGAATGGAGTGTTCTTTAAGATTCCATTTCCAGGGTATGATATTGGCTATTTCCAGTGCCAAAGATAATTTATGGTTAGTCGAACTCAGCATTTGTTGTGCATTATGCAACTCCGTGCTGTCAAGACAGAACATGTCAATCGTGTCTTCTTCTAAAGACGGGCTGAGCACGATATCATAGAAAGTGTCTACGTCTTTAAAGTAATAAGGGAATGTGATGGAGCGCTTTTCTCTTAAAGCTGTTTCCATAAAATGGGTAAATTCTGTCATGGATTCAGGAAATAGCTCGGACCCCTTTTTCCCGATTATATTTTCTTTTTTCCTGAAACAAGTTTCAAAGAAACGGTTAACGTCACAAAAAATTGTTTCAACAATATTCCCGTTTTCATTTCTAATCACTTTCTCTTTCATATAGAGAATAGGCATATTGTCGATAAGGTTTGTATATTTGATTTGGTTTTCGAATTCTTGCTTTTGAACCCTTCTTAGTTCTTTCAACATTTGTATGCGTTTTTGTTGGATAAGGGCTATCAGCAAAAGTGTGATGAATATTCCTGTGATAACCCATATATATTTCTTCAGGAAATTTTCCGGCTTATCATAAAATATGCTGTTTTGAGGGCATAATTTAGGGTTGAGTCCTTTATTGACCAGCGTCGTATAATTAAATGTGGGATGAGCATCTGCAGGAACAAAGAAAGGAATTTCCCTTGCCGGCTTTCCATTAAGTATTTGTGAGACATTCCGGAGCAGTTCATTGATAAATATCTTTTCATTATACATATATCCGCCCACCATGCCTCCGTCGTCCATACCGGCATAGCGGATAGAGAACAGGGGAGAAGAAATGCTGGAAAGGCTTCGGTATGCGTTTATTAACATTTGTTGTGAGGTTAAGGTTTCCGCAAACCATGTGGATACTAAAACTCCGGTTTCTTTGTCGGCATTTCTTAAGGCATTATACAATTCGGGTAGCGTATAATTATAAGAGGAGATAAATTGATATTGGAGATATGGAAAATCCCGGGCTATAATATTCTTTAACTGCTTGTTGTATTCAGGGTTAGGATAAATGCCGTCTCCCAAAAAAATAAGTTTTTTCATATTGGGAATCATGCGCGTCATTAGTTTTACGCTTTCTTTCAGATAGGCCGGAGTATGCATGAAGGTGATATTGTAATCATCTCTCAAGCTGTCTACATGAATTTTATTTTCAGGAGTTGTCACATCTTGTTTTCTGTAATATTCTTCTGTATATATGTATGGGTCGGAATCGCATACTAAAATAGACACGTCTCCCCACATTTCCTTTATCTCTTCTCTGAAAATCATGCTCATACTTCCCAGCAGGACCAACAGCTTGGGAGGAGTTTTGCCATACTTGTTTAAAAGCATTTGTGGAAACCTGTCTACCATAACAGAATCGTTTACCATAAAAAGATTTAGGTGCTCAATGTATGCATCAATATCTTTTAGTTCGGATATTTTATGCATGATAGGAGAGGTGATACTGTTACTCCAGGGGGCGGATTCGTTATAACTGTTTAAGATGAGTACATAATCATATTGCCTATGATCCCTGTCAGAGGCTTTGGAAGAATATGTACCGGCAAAAAGCAGACAAATGCAGATTGTCAGTGTTTGAAAGAATTGCCTTGATGTGGCTGTGTGTTTATTATTCATAGCAGAAAATAGACTCTTTATGTTATACTCTTTATCAGACTTCTTACAAAAGTAAAACAATATCAGACAGTTATGTATAAAAACTCCCTTATTAACAAATATTGATTTCACGAGTAAGTTCTCACAGAAGAAGATTTTTTATGATATTTTGAGCAGAATGGGAAGTTTGGCTAACTTATACGGTGAAATTGCCATTTTTCAGGCGATGAAAAGCGATTAACTTTGCAATATCAGAAAAAGATAAAAAACAGATAAATATGAAATTCATAAAATCAACCATTACCGCCCTTGGCTTGTTATTCACAGTAACTGCTTGTGCAGGCAATAAAGAAAGTAAAAACCAAAACATGAAAGGAGAAAATATGGAAATTGTTCATTTAACCAAAGCAGAGTTCTTGAAGAAGGTATATAACTATGAAGCCAATCCCAATGACTGGAAATATGAAGGTGACAAACCGGCTATTGTTGATTTCTATGCTACATGGTGCGGCCCTTGCAAGGCATTGGCACCCGTATTGGAAGAGTTGGCAAAAGAATATGCCGGAAAGGTTTATATTTATAAGATAGATGTAGACAAGGAAGAAGAATTGGCCGGTGCATTCGGCATACGAAGCATACCGACTTTGTTATGGATTCCTCAGAGTGGAAAACCGACTGTAACACAGGGAGCATTACCGAAACCTGAACTGAAAAAGATGATTGACGACACTTTATTAAACTCTAAATAAATGTTCTCGTAAACAAGTGGAGAAGATAGGGCATAAATCTTTTGCCCTGTCTTCTTTTTTATTTAAATAAGTATGCGTATATTTATACCGACAATAAACTATGAATTATGGAATATCGTTTTAATACACCGCTCAATGGCAATATAGCGATGACGTATCATTATCATGAGGATGCTGCTCTCCGGCGTGATAAAAGCTTGTATAAATTCGTATGGGTACAAAGTGGCACGCTGGATATAGAAGTAGACCATGTGGTAATGCACCTTGAAAAAGATGAAATAATATCGCTGACTCCTTTGCATCATGTTGAGGTAAAAAGAGTGGAAGGTGAGTACCTCACTTTCTTGTTCAATAGCAATTTTTATTGCATTTACGGACATGACAAAGAAGTGTCATGTAATGGTTTCCTGTTTCATGGTTCGTCCCACATCATGCGTTTGCAGCTCTCTGCGGCCCAGTCGGAACAATTGAAAAGCATCATTGATATATTTGCCGGTGAATTCGGCATAAAAGACAATTTGCAGGAAGAGATGCTCCGCATTATTCTGAAACGTTTTATAATCACTTATACCCGCATTGCCCGTGAAAAATTAGACGTGGGACAAGATAAAGAAAAGAGCTTTGACATTATCCGTCGGTATTATGTGTTGGTAGACAATCATTATAAAGAAAAGAAACAAGTGCAGGACTATGCCGAAATGCTCTACCGCTCTCCCAAAACCTTGTCCAATCTGTTTGCCGCCTATGGGTTGCCTTCTCCGTTGCGTATCATACATGAGAGGATAGAAGCCGAAGCCAAGCGTTTGTTGCTTTACACCAATAAGAGTGCGAAAGAAATAGGTGAGATATTAGGCTTTGAAGACTTGGCTGCTTTCAGCCGTTTCTTTCGAAAAATGGCAAAGGAAAGTATTTCTGAATACCGGAAAAAAGAGAAAGAAGGAATAATGGCAAACTAAAACGGTATAATTGCCATTTCACAGGGAGGAAAATCTGCCGACCTTTGCAATGTAAGTTAAACCCTTAAAAATTAAAGCAAATGATGGCAAGATTAAATTCCCTGTTTACTGCATTTCTGACAATTGCAGCTTCCACTCAAAAGTTAGGTATTAACCTGATTCGCGTGGCAATTCTGGTGATATTCGTGTGGATTGGTGGTTTGAAATTCTGGAACTATGAGGCCGAGGGTATTGTGCCTTTCGTTGCCAACAGTCCTTTTATGAGTTTCTTTTATACTAAGAGTGCTCCCGAATATAAAGAGTATAAATTAAAAGAAGGTGAGTTTGATGAGGCCAAGCATCAGTGGCATGAAGAGAATAACACCTATGGCTTTTCTCATGGATTGGGCATTTTGATTATGACCATTGGCATTCTTACCTTCTTGGGTATTTTCTCTCCGAAAATCGGTTTGATAGGTGCAGGTTTGGCTATTATAATGACATTGGGAACGTTGTCCTTTCTGGTAACGACTCCCGAAGTATGGGTTCCCGATTTGGGAAGCGGTGAACATGGTTTTCCCTTGCTGACAGGTGCCGGTCGTTTGGTTATTAAAGATGTGGCTATCCTGGCAGGTGCATTGGTGGTACTCTCGGATTCGGCCCGGTCAATATTAAAACAACAAAATAAAGGATAATCCCCCACTAAAAACAAGTAAGATTATGAAGCAGTATGATGCAATAATAATAGGCTTTGGCAAAGGCGGTAAAACACTGGCTGCTGAGTTGGCCAAAAGAAATGAAAAGGTGGCTGTTATTGAGCGTTCCGATGAGATGTATGGAGGTACCTGCATCAATATTGGATGCATTCCTACAAAAACATTGGTTCATCAGGCAAAGCTGGCTCCGGTAAAGGCGTCGTGGGAAGAAAAGAAAGCCTATTATGCTCAGGCTATCGCTGAAAAAGAAGAGGTAACCTCTTTTTTGCGTCAGAAAAATTATCATAATCTGGCAGACAATCCCCATATTACGGTTTATACAGGTATTGGTTCTTTTGTAAGCACAGATGTGGTGGAAGTGGTGATGCATGATGAGATCTTGCAATTGCAGGCTCCCCGGATTTATATCAATACAGGTGCGGAGACTATTATTCCGCCTATCGATGGAGTGAAGGATAATCCGTTGGTATATACCAGTACTTCCATTATGGAACTGAAGGATTTGCCCGAAAAGCTGATTATTGTGGGTGGCGGTTATATCGGTCTGGAGTTTGCGAGTATGTTTGCTTCGTTCGGTTCGCAGGTAGTGGTGCTGGAAGGCAATTCCGAGTTAATCTCCAGAGAAGACAGGGATATCGCATCCGCTGTGAAGGAAACTTTGGAAAAGAAAGGCATCGTATTCTGTCTGAATGCCAAAGTGCAATCAATCCGTGAAGGGAAAGTAGTCTATCGGGATGCGGTTAGCAGTGAACTGCATTCATTGGAGGCTGACGCTGTATTGTTGGCGACAGGGAGAAAACCGAATACGGCCGGATTGAATTTACAGGTGGCTGGAGTGAAGGTAAACGAGCGTGGCGCTATCATTGTAGACGGGCATTTAAGGACAACCAATCCCAATATACGTGCGATAGGGGATGTGAAGGGCGGTTTGCAGTTCACTTATATGTAACCATACTATTTTCCGCCACGCCAATTTTATCGGCTGTCTTTCAGCCGATAAAATAAAAATGCCCGTAAGAAAATATTTTTGTTTTAACATTCCGGTTTATAGAAACATGGCAGAAGAGCCTTCTTGTCGCAGTCCTTACCATGAAGAATACATTCAAACAAGTGTTTCAGGTAATTCTGAGGGTCTATGCCGTTCAACTTACAGCTTTCTATCAGAGAGAAGGTGAATGCAGAGTTTTCTGCCGCATCCTCACTGCCAACGTTCATACAGTTCTTGAGCAGCAGCTTTACAGGTTTCATCCTTTGCTCACAGAGGTTGTTCGAGATTTCTGCTGAACCGTCCTTGAGGATATTTCTCAAGGATTTCCACTGGTTTATCGTATAGTTCACGGCCTTTCTCATCAGTTCGTTAGCCATAATCTTCGCATCCTGCATCATAATGACCACCTTATGATGGATACGTTCAAGAATCGGTCCTGTTAGCTTAAGCCTTCTTTCCTTAATCTGCTCACCGCTGAGTTTCATCATACGGAACAGGTCTTCATTTCTGAACATCTCACCGATAGGATCTATTATGTCCATCGCTGTTCTGTCTGAAGGCAGGGCATCAACCCACAACCTTCTACAATGCGTCCAGCATCCTATATGAAGCACCTTTGAGTCGTCTCCGTCAAACATCCTGTAAACCGTATATCCGTCAGTGGATATGGTTCCCATAAAATATTCCAGGAATGATTTTGCCGCATCGGACGACCTGCTGCCGTTATTATAGTGATAATAGACCATCTTAATATGCTTGGCAAAGAAAGCCCATAAGTACTTTCTCCTGTAAGCCTTACCTTCCTTTGTTTCCACTCCAACAAGCTCAGTAGTCTCATCAACCATAAGGTAATTAGCTCTCTGTACAAACTCCTTGAAGACATCTTCCATGAACTCCCTTAGTTTGGCGATTCCGTTATGGATATAGCTGTTCAGCGTGGTATTGCTTATGTGGATACCCTCTCTTGCAAGCAGTCTTATCTGTCTGTTCTCAGGCATGCTGAAGTCATATTTCAGACAAAGCAGACGGGCAAGCAGTTCAGGAGAGAAGATACCTCCAAGGTTTTTCAGCGGATGTTCCATGGTGCTTGTGAAAGTGCCGTCCGCAAGCTTTACCCTTGCCACCTTGTAAACATGCTCCACGTTATAAGCCCTTACATGTTCTATGACCCTGTATTCCCACACATCAGGCATACCGTTGCGGTTCATAAACCGTCCCCCTTCTGGAAGCGTGTAATACTCGTCCACTTCATGTACTACCACCTTGTCAACTTTCAATTTTGTTTTCCCGGCACGTGGTGCGGTTTCCTTTCTCCTTGAAGGTTTGCTGTTCTGGGCAGGTATGTTGCCGGAAGAGGTATTGCTGCCGGTTTCGTTATCATCGGTCTTATTATTATCATCCTTCCTGTCAGAACCGTCATACTCGGATTGTTCCAGAGCGGACTTGTCGAGATTACGGTTGTTCAACAGCCTTCTTTGCTCGGAAGTACGGCCGAAACGGTGTTTCCTGCTGTCCTCAAGCTGAAGTCTGAGATTGGAGATCTCGTTTGCCAGCATCCTGTTCACCTCATCCTTTGCTTCAAGCTGCTTTCTCATAAGTTCCATTTCTTTCCTGTAATGTTCAACCGTGGTTGACTGCTTTTCGATGGTATCTTTGAGATCATTGATGGTATCTATCAGATTTTTAGAGTTCTCCCTGTTGGATTCTTCAATAGACTCAAGCCTCGCAATCAATTCTTTATTCTGTTTGCGAAGACCTGCCTTTTCCTCATTCGCCAGACCCAGCTGGCAGCAAAGTAACTCGTATGCTCTTTCATCAATCATGATATAAAGGTACGAAAAATCAGGCACTTACGCAAACTTTTTACCGTTTATTTTTTTATACTATCCTGTTGATAATCAGTATGTTAATATTAGCCTTTCGGACTAACGTACATCTTGTCAACTACAATGCTTTCCGTAAGATAAGCCATGTCCGACCACTGTATCCGGTAGCACCTGGAGACTTCATCAAATACAGGTTTCTTGAATTTGCCCATAACAGGACGTTTTTCGTAAAGCACATAAAAACCGCGTTCGTAATGAAGTATCTTCACAACCTTTCGGTTCCGGGACATGAACATATATACATTGGACGCATCGCTCGGGTCAAGGGACATTTCTTCCCTTATACTCTCACACAGACGGAAAATGCCTTTCCGCAAATCAACATTACCGTTAAACAGGTAATAGTTAAGGTTAGCACTCAGTCCAAGCATATCATCCTATCATTTTATTAAGCAACAGGCTCAAATCAAGAACGGTGGTGTTTCTCAGGAACAGTGTTGCGCCAGACGCCAGCTGTAACTTGATCCATTTTATTGGTGGTTCACCTTCAGGATGTTTCACGTCCAACTTCACAGTTGGACTATTGCATGGTTTCCCGGTTATCTGGACTTTGGCAACCTTGGGCTGCTCAACCTGGACTGTCTTGCCTAACTTCTCACTCCACAACTGGTGACGCTGCCAGTTCATGAACTTGTCGTAATTTACACCATAATCAGCACAGAACTCTCGAAGATCTTTGGTCTCGCTGCATAACTGGTAGAGGTCATATACCTCCTGATAGTTTACTTTTTCTTTTGCCATAATCATTCTTGTTAAAGGTTACGGCGCAAAGATATGGCGGCTAACAACTTATGTCAAGGCGGAAAATAGAATGGTTACCACTTATATCTCATTGGACGATTACCGTATTATCCGTGAAGATTTATTCGGCAATGGCGGACGGAATCTGAACGACCGTGAACCGGTGAGCTATTCTGTCTTTATTGACCCTCCTTTGTCGCGTATCGGATTGAGTGAAGAGGAAGCCGTGCGGAAGGGGTTGAATATTAAAGTCAACAAACTTCCTGTAGCGGCTATTCCTCGTGCACGGACTTTGGGAAATACAGTCGGCCTGTTTAAGGTGGTGGTAGATGTAGATACCGATCAGATTGTGGGATGCACTCTGTTCGGCCCTGAATCCGGCGAGGTAATCAATAGTGTGGCCATGGCAATGAAGACCGATCAGCCTTATACATTCCTTCGCGATTTCGTCTTTACACACCCCAGTATGAGTGAAGCGTTGAATGATTTGATGAACTTTTAATTGAATATTCTCTGTTAAATAGTAAGCATTCGGTTAACCCCGTCTTGCGATGTCTATAAACAGAAAGAGATGTCTCCTGAAAATTCCAGCTTTTCTCTGAAAAAGTCCCTATTTTTACGAGACATCTCTTAGTTTTTATGAGAT
>ENA-OPEE01002171-OPEE01002171.1-human-gut-metagenome-genome-assembly--contig:-NODE-2171-length-12750-cov-2.482631_pt1 | contig 12750 bp, 10 predicted proteins | sample MGYA00241263_ERZ501506 | MGnify/ENA primary metagenome ERZ501506 (study PRJEB25962, sample SAMEA2042626) | human gut metagenome | biome: human gut; feature: human-associated habitat; material: faeces...
CGGCTGCATAATTAAATACAAAAATTTATATAGTTGCTCAAATGAGCAACTATATTTTTTTGCATAAATAAGGCAGTCGCAAAAATGTGACTGCCTTATTTGAGTCTTATTTTTTAACAGTAAACTTATCGTCCTCAACATCTACAGTAATGCTGTCACCGCTCTTAATGTTACCGTCAATGATTTCTTCCGAAAGCATATCTTCGATTTCGTTTTGAATTGCACGTCTTAAAGGTCTTGCACCGTATACAGGGTCAAAGCCCGACTTAGCAATTTTGCTTACGGCACTCTCCGTAAATGTTACATTGATTTCATTCGCATTCAAACGTTTTTCAAGAGATTTAAGCATAAGTTTTGCAATTTCCTTGATGTTATCCTCTGTCAATCTGTCAAATACGATTATATCGTCAATTCTGTTAAGGAATTCAGGTTTAAACGCACGTTTAACTTCTTCCATAACTTTATTCTTGATACTGTCGTGTTCACTGATGTTCTTGTCCTTTTCCTCGTCTTTCTTGAAACCAAGTTTAGATGATACATTGCCGAGAATTTCTTTTGCGCCAAGGTTAGATGTCATAATGATAACAGTGTTCTTGAAGTCTACTTTTCTGCCCTGTGCGTCTGTAAGAATACCGTCATCAAGAATTTGCAGCATAATGTTGAATACGTCAGGATGTGCCTTTTCGATTTCATCGAACAAGATTACCGAATAAGGGTGTTTTCTGATTTTTTCAGTAAGCTGACCGCCCTCTTCAAATCCTACATATCCCGGAGGTGAGCCGATAAATTTAGATACGGCGTGCTTCTCCATATATTCCGACATATCTACACGGATAAGTGCATTTTCACTGCCGAACATCGCTTCAGCCAAAGTCTTTGAAAGTTCTGTTTTACCTACACCGGTAGGACCTAAGAACAAGAACGAGCCAATCGGACGTTTAGGGTCTTTAAGTCCGGCTCTGCCACGCTTGATTGCTTTCGCAACCGCACTTACTGCCTCGTCCTGACCGATAACTCTTGCGTGAAGAATATTTTCAAGATTCTTTAATCTCTCCATTTCTTCCTCTTTCAATCTTGCGGCAGGAATATGAGTCCAGTCTGCCAAGATGTCGGCAATATCGTCCTCGTCTACAACAAGTCCCGAAGATGAACCTGTACCTTTCCAAGAAGATTTTAGTTTTTCAACTTCTTCTTTCAATACCTTTTCTTCATCACGGATTTTTGCGGCTTTTTCAAAATCTTGTGCAGTTATAGCCTCTTGTTTTTCCGACTGCAATTTTTCAAGTTTCTTTTCTTTTTCTTTCAAATCATCAGGCTCTGTCTGTGATCCAAGACGTTTTTTAGATGCCGCCTCATCAATAAGGTCGATTGCCTTATCAGGAAGAAATCTGTCTGTGATATAACGTGACGACAATGTTGCGGCGGCTTTCAATGCGTCATCTGTGATTGTTACGCTGTGATGTGCCTCGTACTTGTCACGGATACCTTTCAATATCTCAACCGTTTCTTCTACTGTCGGCTCACCGACTGTTACAGGTTGGAAACGTCTTTCAAGTGCGGCGTCTTTTTCGATATATTTCTTATATTCTTTAAGCGTTGTCGCACCGATAAGCTGCAATTCACCTCTTGCAAGGAACGGTTTTAGGATATTCGACGCGTCCATCGAACCTTCGGCACTGCCTGCACCGACGATTGTATGAAATTCATCAATGAACAATATTACATTCTTTGCCGCAAGAACTTCATTTACAACTTTCTTCAAACGTTCTTCAAATTCACCTCTGTATTTTGCACCGGCAACCATACTTGAAAGGTCAACCGATACAAGACGTTTTGTCTTTAACGGCTCAGGAACGTCGCCTGACGCAATTTTCTGAGCAAGTCCCTCAATTACGGCTGTTTTACCTACACCCGGTTCACCTATAAGGCACGGGTTATTCTTTGTACGTCTTGACAAAATCTGAATTACACGTTCGATTTCCTTACTTCTGCCGATTACGGGGTCAAATTTACCCTCTTTCGCAATAGCTGTAAAGTCACGTCCGAACTGGTCAAGAGTCGGTGTTGACGAATTTGGATTTGGGTGATATTCGCCGCCCGGCTGTGACTCCATTTCAACGTCACCCTCTATTGAACGGACTGTATCCGTATAGAAATTCGGCAAATTAACACCAAGCGATTCAAGAATTTTTGCGGCAACTCCGTCACCGTCACGAATGATAGCCATTAACAAGTGTTCTGTACCTATATAACTGTGGTTCAAACGTCTTGCCTCAAGTGCACTCATTTCCAAAATACGTTTTGAACGCGGTGTAAGCGGAAGTTCGGTCTGCTGTGGGAGAGAAACTCCGATACCGATATATTCGTTTATTTTATCTTTAACCTTTTCGGCGGTTACGCCGTTTTTCTCAAGCACTTTAGCAGCCACTCCGCTACCCTCTCGAATAAGTCCCATAAGAAGATGTTCACTGCCAATATAGTTATGACCCATTTCCGCAGCCGCATCGTGAGCCTCGCTAATCGCAATTCTTGCTTTTTCTGTGAAATTTGAGAATAACATAATAATCAACTCCTTTTCTTCTATGTGTTATTTGTTATTTAGATATTGTTTCTTATTAATTCTGCACGTTTTTTATCACGTTCATTCGGCGATAATTCCTTACCGTCACACACAAGCGCCGGCTCTGAAAGCACCATACATTCAAGCGGTGCAATTTTGCTTTCCTTTGGAATTATACCCAAACTTTGTCCAAGCATTACATCGGACAAAAGTGATTTTGCCTCTGATGACGACACACTTCGTGCATATTTAAGTGTACCGTATGAGCGGAACAATCTGTCCGCAATGACGTCATAATTTTTTTCTTTAAGCATATTTCTTGCTTTTGTTTCCATATCGATAATCTGATTAACCACATTAGTCAATTTTTCGATTACCTGACTTTCGGAAAGTCCCAAAGTAATTCTGTTTGAAATCTGATACAAATTACCGTATGCCTTTGTACCCTCACCGTAAAGACCTCTTACTTCAATGCCAAGACTGCCTGCCGAAGAAATAACTCTGTTGATATTCTCGGTCATTGTAAGTGCAGGCAAGTGCATCATTACCGACGCTCTCATACCTGTACCTGTATTAGTAGGGCAAGCTGTCAAGTAACCGAAATCATTATCAAAAGCATATGTGATATTTTCTTCGATTACATCATCAACCTTGCTTGCAAGTGAGTAAGCCTCGTCAAGTGCAAAGCCGTCTTTTATAATCTGAAGTCTGATATGGTCCTCCTCCATAAGCATAATGCTCATTGTCCGGTCTTTGCTTATCATAACCGACTTACCTTTGCCCTCGCACATAACAGGACTTATAAGATGTTCTTCGGCAAGCTCCTGTTTTCTGATAAGCGGTGTGTTATCAAGGTCAATAAAGTCAAAATCCTTTGCCAATGTCGAATTACCGCCCAAAACAGCGTTTTTAATTTTTTCTGTTACTTCCTTTGTGTCCTTTAGGGCATTCGGGAACGGTGTTTTATCAACATTTCTCGCAAGACGTATTCTTGTTGAAACAACTATGTCCGAATTATTATTTTTATACCAAATCATGACTTTTTCACCTCATTTTCTATTTCACGAATCTGTTTATGAAGTTTTGCGGCTGTTTCGTAATCCTCATTTTTAACCGCCGCCGAAAGTTCTTGCTTTAGTGTTTCGTACGTTCTCTTTAATTTAAGTTCTTCGCCTGACTTTGACGGTATCTTACCGACATGAACGGTACTCGGATGAATTTGTCGTAATGTTTCGGTTACAGGACCTCTGAACACTTTGTAACATTCACTGCACCCAAGCTTGCCATCTCGTCTGAAATCGGAATAAGTACGTCCGCAAACGGGACATTTCTTTTCCTCTTTATAAGTTGTCGGCTGCATAAACCAATCAAACCCATCAAACAAATCTGAAAATAAATCATACATTTCAATCATCCTCCTTATTTACCTGCCATAGCAAGCATATTCTTAAATATATTTGCTCTTACTTTGTCTTTTTGCGGTTGATTAACAGTCAAAGAATTGTCGCATATTCCGCTGAATATAATTGAGGCTGTTCTTTCATCAAGAGCGTTGTGCCTGATTAAGTTTGCCAAATATGATTTAGCGGTTTTCTCGTCAAGGCTTTCGCCTACGGCTTTGATGGTCTGCATTATGATACCATCTTCGTGCTTTACCTGTTTAATCCTCAAATAACCTCCGCCGCCTCGTCTTGATTCGACGATGTAACCGTGGTCGGGATTAAACCTTGTTGAAATAACGTAATTAATTTGTGACGGAACACATCCGAATATTGAAGCAAGTTCGTTTCGTTTAAGCTCCAACCATTCGTCCGTATCGTCTTTGAGAAGTTCGTTTATGAAAGCTTCTATCTTATCACTCATACCCATTTTCCAATCACCTCTTTGACTTTGACTTTCTTTGACCTTTCATCTATTATTATACTCACATTGTTTCTTTTGTCAATGAATATTTTGTATTTAGTTTTTTAACAATTTGTGAACACAAAAAAAGATGAGGTTTCCCTCATCTTTGATTGCAAGTAAAAAGGACAGTTTTTAAACTGCCCTTTGGTTTTAGTTATTAAACAATGTACCGTTTTTCTGCTTTTCACAAGCGTCATAATAACTTTCCGGTGTACCGATGTCAATACGAACTGCGTCAAACACATATGCGTACACATCGTTTTTACCGATAAGCCACGGTATAAAATGTCCCGGTGCGTCGGGATTATTGCCCTCTTTCAAATATTTATCTATAAGAGGCAGTGTATCGCGTTTATACAGATAAAACGGCGGTACACCCAAATCCGATTTAGGCTGTTTCGGCTTTTCTTCAAAACTTGTCACCTTGCCGTCACCGTCAAGTTCAACAACGCCCATAGAATGTAAATCTTCTTTATTCTCAATCGTATGAGCACAAATCATATCAGCATTTTTACTGCGGTACATATTCACAAAATCGCAAAGCGAAAAATCAAATATATTATCGCTTGCCATAACAAGAATTTCGTCATTGATATTTTCCGTATCAACAACGTACTTCAAGTCACCGATTGCGCCGAGTCTGTTATCATTACTCGTTGTATGGTCGTTAATAACCTTAACTTTTTTCGGACCTTTATAGCTTTCGCAACACTTTTCAAACTGCTTATAAAACTTTTCGTTAGTCACAATGTAGATATTTTCGACGTCGCTAACCTCGTCAATTTTATCCGTAACCATTTCCAAAATAGTCTTGTCACCGAGTTTTAAAAGTGCCTTAGGCATATTTTCCGTAAGCGGATACAATCTTGTGGCATAGCCTGCCGCCAACAACACACACTGCATAATTATCTCCTATTTATTTTCAAGTTTACTAACAAGATTCTTAATCTTTGTAACAGGGTTAAGAAGGCTTGATATAGTTTCATCGTGGTTAAGAGTATCGATAAGAAGTGAGATATATTTTGACATATCAACTTCACAGTACCATTCACGAGTTGCAAGGTCAGGATTTCTGTAAATCAAGTTTGTTGTGAAAATCTTATCAACAATACCGTCTGCAGCCGCTTTATCAAAGCACTCAAGACCGTTACAGAAAAGACCGAATGATGCAAATACGAATATTCTCTTTGCACCCTGCTTTTTAAGGTTATTTGCAACGTCAATTACAGATTCACCCGATGAAATCATATCGTCAACGATAATAACGTCCTTACCGTTTACGTCACGTCCCAAATATTCGTGAGCCTCAATAGGGTTTTTGCCGTTTACGATTACAGAGTAATCACGTCTTTTATAGAACATACCAAGGTCAAGCTTTAGCACTGATGAATAGTACATACATCTTGACATACCGCCTTCATCAGGAGAGATTACAATAGTATCTTTTTTGTTTAGTGATATATCAGGAACGGCTCTGACAAGTGCCTTTATCATCTGATATGTCGCTTGAACATCATCAAAACCTGCAAGTGGAATTGCATTTGAAATTCTCGGATCGTGTGCGTCAAATGTAATGATATTTGACACGCCCATATGAACAAGCTCTTGCAGCATAAGTGCCGCATCAAGTGATTCACGACCGTTTCTTCTGTGCTGTCTGCCCTCGTAAAGCATAGGCATTACGACAGTAACACGTCTTGCCTTACCGCCCATTGCGGCAATAACACGTTTCAAATCCTGATAGTGGTCATCAGGACTCATATGATTTTCAACTCCGTACATTTTATAGGTAACACCGTAATTGAACACGTCGCATATGATATACACGTCATGACCTCTTACAGTTTCATCGATAACGCATTTTCCTTCGCCTGTACCAAATCTCGGACAAGTTACATGAGTAACATAAGTTTCTGTATCCTCATAACCTCTAAAAGCTCTAAGATATTCATCAATCTTAGCCGTTATGCCTTCACAGCCTTTCATACTTATGATACTAAGCTTGCCGACTATCGGTGTTTCGTTACTTATAAAGTTGTTTGTCATTGTAATTCTCCTTCTTACTGGATATGTATTAAATTTTCTCTCTCTCTTTGACGGTTTTCGTCCGTCTACGACCTTATTTTACATTTACATTACAAATATATCATAAGTAGCGATATTTTTCAAGTGACATATCGTATTATTTTGCATAAAAAGTATAAAAATATTTTGTACAAAATTATTTATTTTTGAATTTCACTTAAAAGTTGTTTTATTGATTTTCCATTTACGGGATTTTTTATATAAGGCGCTATCTCACAAAGCGGTTTTAAAACAAATTCTCTGTTTTCCATTTCGATATGAGGTATGATTAAATCGTCCTCGTACATAACAACATCGTCATAAAGAATAATATCCAAATCAAGTGTTCTCGGTCCCCAATGAACAATGCGTTCTCTGTTATGTGCCTGTTCGATTTTATGCAAAAAATCAAGCAATTCATACGGTGTGTAAAGCGTTTCAAGTTCAAGACAGCCGTTTAAAAAATCGTCCTGTTCAACACCTCCGACAGGCTCTGTCACGATAAACTCCGACACTTTTTTCACTTTGCAACACTTATCCGCGTCAAGTTCTTTGACAGCACCGTCAAGGTGACCTTTGCTGTCACCCATATTTGAACCGAGTGCAATATATGCCCTATGCCATTTTCTCGTTATGCTCACTTCCACAGTATCAACACTCATCATAATCGGCGCCCAAGGTTTTTTTAATGTTATTGTTACTTCTCTTATTAAATCGTATTCAAGCAATATTTTCTCGGCAATATTTTCCGCCGCCGCCTCAATAAGCTTAAATGTGTTGTTTCTCATTACTTTGGTAATAAGATTGCACACTTCTGCATAATTAACCGATTTTTCAAGATTATCCTCTTTGCCCGCACTTCTTGTGTCACACACAAGATCCGCATTCACGATAAATTTTTGTCCGAGTACGTTTTCTTCTTTGAAAACACCGTGATTTGCAAAAACTTCAAGTCCTCTGATAGATATTTTGTCCATTTTCCGCTCCTTTTATCAGCTGTTTATTATTGCCTCGGTCATAAGTATCGCACGTTTGTTTTCAAGCACATCGTGTACCCTTACAAATCTGCAGCCTTTCATAACTCCTATAACCGATGTTGCAACAGTCCCCTCAACTCTTTGATCTGACGGCAAATCGAGCGTCAAGCCTATCATTGACTTTCTTGACGTACCGAGCAAAACAGGGTAGCCAAGTTCGTTAAGTCTGTCTACGTTATTCGTTATAATAAGATTTTGTTCATACGACTTCGCAAAACCCACACCGGGGTCAAGTATTATTTTATCGTCAGCAATACCCGCTTTTTTCGCAATGGCTATTGTTTCTCTAAGGTCGTCAAGTACGTCCTCCACAAAGGAATTATATTCTGCTCTTTCTCTGTTGTGCATAAGACAACACGCCGCACCCGATTTTACAATCACTTCCGCCATATTCTTATCGTATTTCAATCCCCATATATCATTTACAAGGTCCGCGCCTGCTCCGACAGCCGCCGCGGCTACCTTGCTTTTATATGTGTCTATCGAAACAGGCACATCAAAATCAGCCTTGATTTTTTCTATTACAGGCACAACTCTTTCAATTTCTTCTTCATCACTGATTTTTGTATAATTCGGTCTTGTCGATTCACCGCCGACATCAATTATATCCGCACCGTCATTTATAAGCTGTTCGGTATGCTTTAAAGCACTGTCAATATTATTAAACTTACCTCCGTCCGAAAATGAATCGGGCGTCACATTCAATATACCCATTACATATGTATGATTTCCGAATTCCTTGTTTCCTATTATCATTTTTATCCCCCTTACAACACTATATCTGTATTTTTCTCATTTTCGCTCCACTTGCAGGTATCTATTGCGTTGCACATCATACACAAACGTGTTCTCTTATCCGCAATCGCAATAATATCGCCGAGTGTTTCCGCTTTTTCGGGTATTTCCCTATGCGCCCTTACCGCTTCAACCATATATTCAATCTCATCACTTGCAAACCCACATTCACAAAGTATTTTTTTCGCAATTTCACCGCCTGCTTTGTGATGATTTGTGCCGTTTTTATACTGCTCATACCGTCCTATATCGTGCAGTAAAGCCGTACCGTATATAATCTCTTTCGGTATGTTAAGTCCGTTTTCCAAATTCAAAATATACGCACTTCTTGCAACGTCTAAAAGATGGTCAATTCCGTGATTGCAGTAAATTCTGTCCTTTTCGGCAGAATTTATTTTTGACAGAATGTCACGAAAATTTTTATTCTTCAAAATATTGTTGCATTTTCGCATACTTATTATGTCGTCCGTTTTTCTTTTCAATTCACCCAAAAACGACAATGAACCGAACGCAATAACAACGCAGTCCGTCATATTAAGGCACAATTTAAGTGCTGTATCAAGGCTTACCGCCTCAACATTTTGATTATATTCACTTATTGCACTTGCATATTTTTCGTTTGATAATGCTCGCGGATTGTTCGGTGTAATCGTGTATATCTTCTGTGCAAGCGGTGCGGTTATTTCAGCAATTTGCTTGTATGCCTTATCCGCAAACACACCTGTTATATACACGATTTTTCGATTGCCGTAATACTTTTCGATACTTTCTTTGAGCCTTTTCGCGCCGTCAATATTATGTGCGCCGTCAATTATAAATTCCGGTTTATCGCATATTTTTTCAAACCTGCCGTGCCATACCGTATTTATTAAACCGTTCTTTATATCATTTTCGCTCACACCGTCAATATGCCTGCACGCTTCTTCCGCAACGGCGGCATTTTCGCGTTGATATTCACCGTCAAGCGATATTTCATATTCCGTCACATTGTCGGCTTTTATAAGCCGTGCATTTTTTTCACAGCACTCGTTTTCTATGACATTCATCACACAATTTTCCTGTTTTGCCGTAACGACAAGTCCGTTGTTTTTTATAATACCCGACTTTTGATATGCGATTTCTTCCAGCGTGTTGCCGAGGAATTTCATATGGTCCATACTTATCGGAGTTATCACCGATACAAGACTTTTCGGAATAATATTGGTTGCGTCCTCACGTCCGCCCATACCGACTTCAATCAAAACAACATCACATTGTTCTTCTTTAAAATACAAAAATGCCGCCGCCGTTTCCATTTCAAAAGGTGTAGGGTGCGGAGTCATTTTGTCCGCAACTTCACTGATACGGCTTATATAATAAGCATATCTGTCCTCACTCATATTTTCTGCATTTATACGAAACTGTTCAAGATAATCAAAAACCGACGGTGAAACATATCGTCCGACTTTCTTGCCGGACTCAATCAAAATCTGTTCGACAAAAGCACCTACACTTCCTTTACCGTTAGTGCCGGCGATGTGAATAACCTCAAGTTCATTCTGCGGATTACCGAGTTTATCGCAGAGATTTGATATATTATCCAATCCCGGAACAATCCCATATTGCGAGGCTTTTTTTATGTACTCTCTTGCCTCTTTGTAATTCATCAACTTCATATCCTTTCAGACAAAGCCGTCCCGTTAAAAAGAAAAAGCTCCCTTGCCATAGGGAGCTTAAATAATATTCTCTACCGTAAATCAGCGGGATGCAATCCGTATACCGCAAGCCTAAGGCTTTTCGTCAAAGTGACAACTCCCCGTTCACTCCGCACTTCACGCACACGAATCTACTCTGTTATTTTTTAATGCTGAGCCTGTCAACAAAATAAAGCAGACAAAACTGCAATGGTTTTGTCTGCAGCATATTTATATTATATACCACTTCACGCCTAATTGCAATTATATTTTAATCAAATTCACACCGTCTGTCCTAAAAGTAGAAAAATAGACAAAAAATTTTATTAATTTTGTTTTTTTTGCTGTCTTGATAAAATGCACTTATAGGAGTAAAATTAATTCTTAGATTTAAAAAATTAATACTTATTTATATAGGAGGCAACAACAATGGAATCTTACAAATATTTACTCGACATTGCACTTATTTTGATAAGTACAAAAATCCTCGGACTTTTAACAAGACGTATCCAACTGCCACAGGTAGTCGGTGCTCTTATCGCCGGACTTCTTTTAGGTCCTGCCTGTTTCGGAGTTTTGCAGGAAACCGATTTTATCAAGAACATTGCCGAAATCGGTGTTATCGTACTTATGTTCGCAGCCGGTCTTGAAACAGACGTTCAGGAACTGAAAAAGACAGGTCTTGCGTCGTTTATAATCGCTCTGCTCGGCGTTATCGTACCGCTTGTCGGCGGATACTTTGTAGCCACGATCTACAACCCGGTAACCGACCAACAGACAATGCTGCAAAACATATTTGTCGGTGTCGTTCTAACCGCAACATCTGTCAGTATCACAGTTGAAACACTTAAAGAACTCGGCAAACTTTCGACAAAAACAGGTAACGCAATCTTGGGTGCGGCACTTATAGACGACGTACTCGGTATTATTGCACTTACTGTTATTTCAAGCTTTGCCGGCAGTGACGTTTCTCTGTGGGTAATACTTCTGAAGATACTCGGTTTCTTCATATTCTGCGGAGTTGTGGCATTTCTTTTCATCAAGTTTGTCAATCCGTGGATTAACAAATACAAAAAGGATTTAAGACGTTTCGTAATTCTTGCATTTGCATTCTGTTTGCTTATGTCATTCGCCGCCGAATATTTCTTCGGCGTAAGTGATATTACAGGTGCTTTCGTTGCAGGTCTTATCCTTTCAAACAACAAAAAAACTTCGTATATGCTAAACCGTTTCGATACGGTTTCATACGTTCTTCTTTCACCGGTATTCTTTGCAAGCGTCGGTCTTAAAGTAACATTCAGCAATATGTCTGCAACGGTTGTAGTACTTACCGTATTATTGCTTGTAGTTGCAATTCTTTCAAAAATGATTGGTTGCGGACTTGGTGCTAAGATATGCAAATACACAAATCTTCAATCGGTTAAAATCGGTATCGGTATGATTTCAAGAGGTGAAGTTGCACTTATCGTTGCCACAAAGGGTATGTCAATGGGACTTATGAAAGACGAATTTTTCGCACCGCTTGTACTTGTCGTTGTTGCAACAACCATCGTTACACCGATACTTTTGAAACTTGCATATAAATATCAGGCAAGCCGTGAGGCGGACGTTCCTATGGCATCATCACTTGTCGATAAGGTTGAGGAAAGAAACGACCTTGAAAAAATTACTCAAAACGCCGCAAATATGCACGAAGAAATGAAGGAAATTCATAAATAACACCACTAAAGAACCGACAATAAAATCGGTTCTTTTTTCTTGATATTATATACCGTTTTATGCTATAATATAATCAATCAAACGAAAGGATATTTAAAATGCTGACAGATTTTCATACACATATTTTCCCAGACAAAATAGCGGACAAAACGATAAAATTACTTGAATCGAACATCAAAGAAGAATACAGGCCACACAAAGCCGAACTACGCGGTACACTCGACGCACTCAAGCAGTCAATGCGCGAAAACAACGTTGACATATCGCTTGTACTTCCGATTGCCACGACCGTAAAGCAATCCACAACAATAAATAACTTCGCCGCATCAATAAACGGTATTGACGGTATTTATTCACTCGGCAGTCTGCACCCTATGCAATCGGATTGGGAAAGTGTTTTGTATGACATCAAAGAAAAAGGGCTTAAAGGTATCAAGCTACACCCCGAATATCAGCAATTTTACATTGACAGCAAAGAATCAATACAAATTCTGAAAAAATGTGAGGAACTCGACCTTATAACCGTACTTCATTCGGGCAAAGATATAGGTATCGATCCGCCTGTTCACTGTACTCCCGAAAGGCTTTCTCACGTTCTTGACTACGTTAAAGGCGACAAAATCGTTGCCGCACATTTGGGCGGCTGGAAGTTATGGGACGATGTCGAAAAATACCTTGTCGGCACACCGATATATTTCGACACAGCCTTTACGCTTGACTTTATCACAGATGAACAGCTTTTACGCATAATCAAAAATCACGGCAGTGAAAAAATACTTCACGCGACAGATTCACCTTGGGAAAAGCAAGGTCGAATGGCAAAACATTTATCTGCCTTACCTCTTTCAGAGGAAGATTGTAACAATATTTTTTACAAAAATGCGAAAAAACTTCTGAAAATAGGTTGAGTTAAAACGAATAATACGATATAATAATATTATATGGCTATAAGCATTTTGCGTATAGTCCGATTTTGTTAATTTAGGAGCAGAAATAT
>ENA-OPEE01002198-OPEE01002198.1-human-gut-metagenome-genome-assembly--contig:-NODE-2198-length-12606-cov-3.946538_pt1 | contig 12606 bp, 10 predicted proteins | sample MGYA00241263_ERZ501506 | MGnify/ENA primary metagenome ERZ501506 (study PRJEB25962, sample SAMEA2042626) | human gut metagenome | biome: human gut; feature: human-associated habitat; material: faeces...
GGGGCCTGCCGTCGGCTCAGCTGTTGCTTCGGGGGCTGCCGTCGGCTCAGCTGTCGCTTCAGGCGCTGCCGTCGCATCGGGGTTCGGGGTCGGGTCATAGTAACAATCAGCCGTGTGCTGGTGTTCTTCCTTGCCGCAAATGTAGTGGCGTTCATAGCAGTCCGCCGTGTGATGATGACCGGAATCCTCCGCCGTCACCGTCACAACGCATTCATTCGTATGCTGATGCCGCAGCACCTGAATGTAGCCGCAAGTGTAGTAGCCGGTTTTCGCATCGACGCAGGACGCGGAATGCGTGTGCACCTTCGCCGGGTCAGGATAGAGCTTGCATTTCAGGTCGCCGCGCACCATCTCGTAGCAGGAATCATCATGCGTGTGTGCGCCTTCGCCCTCAAACAGACCGCAAGTCGGTTCTTCCGTCGTCGGATAGCAGGCATCCGTGTGGTGATGTGCGCCCTCGCCTTCCGTCAGGCCGCAGGTGTACGTCCGGGTCACTTCGTAGCAGCTGTCATCATGGACATGCGGCATGTCGGAGTTCGTCGCAACGTCCTCGGTGCAAATCAGCGTGCGTGTTTCCGTCACGCAATCCGCCGTGTGCTGGTGCCCTTCGTTCTCAAACAGACCGCAAGTCGGTTCTTTTGCCCGATAGCACGCATCCGTGTGGATGTGCCCCTCGCCTTCTGGCAGCGTGCAGGTCAGCTGCTTCTCCCAGTTGTAGCAGGCATCCGTGTGCTTGTGCATCGGATGCTCCTCCAGCGTGCAGATAAGAACGCCGTTGCTGTCGTAGCACTTCTCGTCATGCTCGTGGATGTAGCCATCCCAGTAGCCGCAGCTGAGTTCGCCCTGCGCATTGTAGCAATCGGAGGAATGGCGGTGCGGCTCAAAGCTGCAGCGCATAATATCGGTAAAGACTGTCTCCGCCTCGCGCTCGGAAATCAGGCAGGTCAGCTCATCCACATAGCAGTCCGCCGTGTGGGTATGCTCCTCCAGCCCGCAGTACGTTTCCGCCGCCATCGTCAGGCCCGGCATCATCAGCACATAAGACGTGCAGATGGCGACAACGAGTGCCAGCGCCGTGACCGTCTTGAACAGACGCATCCGGCGCTTCCGCTGCGCAACGTATTTTTCTGCTAATTCCATGAGTTTGCGGTTCATGTCAGCATCCTCCGATTCTGGAACCTGTGTTCCTCTTCTTGCTGTATTGTACTTACGTTATTGCAGGAATCCAATGCGGTTCAGCGGCCAAATGCGGAGCGTTACGCGCCCCATAATCTGCTCTTCGGACACTGGGCCGACCAGTGTGCTTCGGCTGTCGCGCGAGGTGGAGCGGTGATCACCCAGAACAAAATACCGCCCGTCCGGCACTTGGTACGGCAGCGTGATGGAGCAGTCGCCCAGCGCGCGGTCGGTGATGTACGGCTCATCAAGCAGTTCGCCATTGATGTAGACGTTGCCGCTTCCGTCGATGTTGACCCACTCGCCCGGCAGGCCGATAACGCGCTTAATCAGCACCTTATTGTTGTAGTAAAAAGCGATAATATCGCCGCGCTGCGGATTTGACCCGCGCACGACCATTGTGATTTCGCCCTGCCCGACCACCGGCGTCATTGACGTGCCGGTGATTTGCAGGATGGGCATGACCATGGTTGCAATCAGCACCGCAACCGCCGCCACCACCAGCAGCGTATAGAGCGTGCTGCGCAGGGCGCGGTTGTAGCTGTGCTTGCGCTTTTCATGCTTCAGTTCCGTTTCCAATTGTGCGGATGTGGGGTTCATTTGCCGCAGCAGGTGGGCGCGTTCCGCCGCTTCCTGCGTGTCGTTGAGCAATTGTTTGCCCGTTTTCTGCTGATTCTTGTCTTCTGACACCTGCGCGCCCTCCCTTCTGCCATGTTTCTTTACTGCTGATTAGCGGCTTTCTTTGCGCGCGCGAGGATTTCCTGCGCTTGGCTTTCTGCCGCGCTGATTTTCTCCTGGCACAGCCGCTCGACGTTCTGCTGATACTGTTCCGCGGCCTTCTGCGCCGCCTCAAACACGCCGTTTAACTTCAGCGACGCTTCCGCGATCGAGCCGCACGTTTCCAGCTGTAGTTGCCGACTTTGCAGCGCCGCTTCTGCCGCATTCAGCCGCTGCTCCAGTGCTTCAAATTCCCGTGCCTGTTCCAGCAGCAGTTCCAGCAGCTCCGCGCGTCCCAGCTTCCGCAGTTCCTTCTCTGTCACAGTTCACGTCTCCTTCACATGTAACACATTTATCGTTTCTCGATATGTAATTCGCCAGATTTCCGGCAAATCACAGTTCGAGTTCTTTCATGGTTTATTATACCATCAAATCTTCAACTGTCAAGACGGAAAAATAACATTTATTATGCTCATTTGGTGCATTTTTGTGTGTTTTGCCATACTTTCGTGCGGTAATTTTGTCATTTCCACCTGTTAACGGCTTGTTAGTTTCCTGAGTATTGTTATTTGCATGTTAAAACTATCGTAATAGGAATATTTTTTTGTCTGTTGCTTTCCTCGATTTTTCGTAATTTTCGTTCAGTGTACGCAAATTTTCGACCGATTTTTTCTTTGTTTCCACGCCATTCGTTCGTCTTTTTCAATGTAACATTCCAGACTTAGCAAACAAAAAAACAGCATAATATTGTTGATTCGCAAAAAAAGCAGGAGCAACCCGCAAATCGTGCTGCTCCTACCAAATATTCTGTTATCCATTCGGGTTTGCGCTGTCGTCATCCTGGCGATACTGATCTGTACGGCGGCGATGGCGCGGCGCTTCCTCTGCCGATTTCGCCACCGGGCGCGCATACGGATTCTCCATCGTCGTCGTGCTCTTCGGTGCGGCAGTGGACGGGGTCTCCTGCGGCTTCGTCAGGGGCTGAATCGGCGTGCGATAACCGACTTGCGGTCGGTTTTGCTCATCCTGCGTCTGCGGAACAGGCGTCGCCGGACGCACCTGCACAGGCGAAACGCCATTGCTCGTCTGCGGACGCTGCTGGGGATTCGCATACGCGCCGGTGCGCATCTGCTGCGGCTGACCCGCCTGACGCGCAACCGGACGATCCGCATTGCGCGCTGCCTGTGCGCGGCGCTGTGCCGCCTTCATCGCAACCTCACGCTGTTTCTTCTGGTACTGCATGAAGGCGAATCCGCCGCCGCCCAGCAGCAGCACGACCGCAATCGCGATGAAGATAGCCAGCCCGCTGTTGCCGCTCTCGTTCACCACAGGGTACGTCGCGGCTGCGGTGGGCAGCGGTTCGAGCGTCGGTGTGGGCGAAGCGGAAGGCGTCGGCGTGGCGGTTTCCTGCGTAGGGTCAGTTGGGGGCGAAGTCAGCGGGCCGGGCGTTGAAAAGCCTTGCCACGGCACATAGCTGACCGTTGCGCCGCTACCCTTCCAGTCGTTGATGGTCTTGTCTTCTTCCGGAATCAGACCGCTGGTCGGTTTTGCAGTAGCATTCCCCGTCGTGTTGTTCTGGATGCCCTGAATGTACTCGCTGCTTTGCAGGAACTCTTCCAGTTCCTCCACCGTCATCCAATGGAAGTATTTTCCGTTGACGTAACCTTCTTGGTCATTGTAGCGGATGTGATACCACGTTTCGCCGTCCGTTCCGGTCGTTGTGCCGAGGACGAAGCAGAACGCGTAGTTGTACAGCTTTCTGATACGGCTCGCGTTCATGCTGGGCTGCTGGCGGAAGTTGACCGAGGTCGTCGTGGTCACATAGCCGTAGCTGGAGTAGTTCGTCGGGTCGTAGGGCTGGGGCGTGGTGACAAGCGTGGGTGCAGGCGTGGCGTTCAGGTTGTTCAGGTACGCCTCGATTTCCGCCTGCGTCATGAAGCGGAGCATGTCATAGCGCACATAGCCCCACTGGCCATTATACTGCACGCGGTGCCACGGCATACTGCCCAGATAATCCTGCCCGGAGACGTAGACAACTTCGCCCTGCATCAGGTACGCCTCAATCGCGCTGAAGTCGCCCGCCATCTGTCGCAGCGGCACGTTGTTGCCCACGGCGTAGGCGTAGCCCATCTCCTGTGCGGGAACAGGCGTCAGGTACGGCGTGGGGCTGGGCGTGGGCGTGCTGCGGGACTGATTCCACTGCTGAATGTACACCTGCGCCTGCGCGTCGGTGACGTAGCGGAGGTTCGCGTCCGGCACATAACCAGACGTCCCTTCCAGCGTGGTCACAATGTCCCACGTTTCGCCCGCCGTGCTCAGCTGGCTATTCACATACACCAGCACATTCGCCTGCAGCGTCGCCATGACGTAGTTGCCCGTGCCGATGCCGGTGCGCATTTCGGTTTCGCGCGTGGTGACGGCATATCCCTCATACGGCACAGCGGTCGGCGTCGGGGTCGGAGCCTCGGTCGGGGTCTGCGTCGGTGCCGCAGTTGCCACCTGACGATACCAGAAGGCAATATCCGCCGCATCCATGCTCAGCGTGCCGTCTTGGAAAACAGTCAGGGTGATTTGCTCGCTGCCGGGAATCAGCTCATAGCCATCCCGCAAATTCGTCGGCATCGGGCGCAGGGTGTATGTGCCGGGGGCGAGCGTCATCGACTGCGCGTTCGCCACCGGGCTGCCGTAGCTGTCCAGATACCGGATGATGATGGTCGCGTTCTGTGGCGCGGCAGTCGGGGTTGCCGTCGGCACTTCCGTTGGAATTTCGGTCGGAATCGCCGTCGGGGTCTCGGTCGGAATCGGCGTTGCCGTCGGCACAGGTGTTGCGCCGATGGATGCGGCATACGCGTCGCTTTCCGCCTGCGTCATGATGGTCAGGAATTCGCTCTTGATGTAGCCGCTCTGTCCATCCACCATGACGACGCTCCACCGTTCGCCCTTGTCATTCAGCATTTCGTTGACGACGTAGACGTTCGAGCCATTCGCCAAGCGCTTGATGATCGTGTTGCTCTTGCTGGTCGAGGGCTCACTGCGGAACGCCACCTTATTGCCGTTGATGGTCGCGTAGCGGTTGACCGGCTGCCCGACGGGAATCGGCGCTTCAGTGGGCGCAGTGGTCGGCGTTTCGGTCGGAATCGGCGTATTCGTGGGTGCTTCCGTCACGGGAACATCCGTCGCAGCGCTTTGAATCGGGCGATAGTAGAACGCCAGCTCTTCCTCCAGCGCTTCCGCGCCTTCAATCAGCAGACGACCATCTTCCGTTACGGTCAGGTCGAACTGCGTCCAGCTGCTTTCCAGCTCGTAGCCAGGGATGGAATCATACGCGGGGGTAACGTGGTACATCCCCGGCACAAGTTCTTTCACCGTCGGGTCGGCAATTTTCACACCCTCGGTGTTGTAGTAGCGGATGGTGACGGTCACGAACTGCTGCGCGGGCGCGGGGGTATCGGTCGGCGCGTCCGTCGCCGGAATGTCCGTTGCAGGCACGTCCGTCGCGGGTGCAGGCGTGTCCGTCGGCACTTCCGTCGCGGGAACTTCCGTCGGAGTCTGCACCGGGTGGTAGTAGAATCCGACCGCATCCGCCGGAATTTCTTCGCCATCCATGTACAGCGTGCCGTTCGCATCCACCGTCAGGTCAAACTGCGTCAGGGTACTGTCCAGCTCGTAACCGGGGATTTCGCGCTCCGGAATCATCGGATACGTCCCCGGCAGCAGTTCCTTCACCACCGGGTCGGCAATTTCCACGCCGCTCATGTCGAAGTAGTGAATCGCCACCAGCATCGTCTGCGGGGCGGGCGTGTCCGTCGGGGCTTCGGTCGCGGGTGCTTCCGTCGTGGGAATATGATAGTAGAAATACACCTCGCTCGGCGTCGCGATACCGCCGGAAACGTTCACTTCCACCGTGCTTTCCGTGCCGGGCATCGGCACATAGCCGTCCGCCATGCCCTGCGGATTCGCCGTCACAAGGTGCGTCCCCTCGCCCAGCGTCAGCGTGTCGTCCATCGCAACAGGCTCGCCCTCGGAGTTGAGGTAGTGCACGGGCACGTTCACTTCGTTCGGCTGCGGGTCGGCATAGAAGAAGGACACACTCGCCAAGTCGGTCGTACCGTCAGGACGCAGCGTGACCGTCTGCGGATTTTCGCTGATGAGGTCGTACCCGCCCACGCGGTCGCTGGCGGCATAGATGTAGTTCACGCCCTCGGTCAGCGTCTGCGACTGCTGATCCAGCAGCGTGCCGTTCTCGTGATAGTAGAACACGTCGATGTTGGATGTTACCGGCTGCGGCGTGGCATAGTGGAACACAACGGGATTCACGCTCGCCGTGCCGCCGTTGTCCACCCACACATACACCGTATCCTCGCCGACAAGCTGATACCCAGCAGTCATCGCGCTATTGGCGGTGACATAGTTGTCGCCCTGATTCAGCGTCACATACTGCGTGTCCAGAATCGTGCCGTTGTCATCCAGCTGATACAGCACGGTCACTTCCGCCTGAATGACGGGCGGCTCGGTCGGGGCTTCGGTGGGCACTTCCGTCGGCGCTTCGGTCGGCTGCTCCGGCACGGCGTAGACAAAGCGCACCTCGCTCGGCGACGCATTGCCCATGCTGTCCACAAACACATCCACCACGCCGGACGCAGGTTTGACAAGCAGATAATCCCACGGCACAACGCTGGAATTGGCGTACACTTGGGTAGTCGCGTTCGTCAGGCAGCTTGCGTACTGGAAATCCAGCTGCTGGCCATCCTCCGTCACATAGTACACCGGCACGTTGACGCTCTCCTGCGCGGGCGTTTCAGGCATCCCCTGCGACGAGAGGTACAACGGGAACATCCCTTCATAGACGCTGTTGCAGTAATAATCCACTTCATACGAATACATCGGGTCAAGGGCAGTCGCATCCTGCGTCCACATGATTTCCGACGCATAATCTTTCAAGTAGAAGGTATACGCCGGGTCAGACGATACAACCTGCACCTGAACCGTGCTGAAAAGAGCGGACGCATCCAGCGTCGCCCAATACGCATGTTCCGCGCTGTCAGGCACGGGGAACGCCTGCGTCGTCTGCTGCTGTCCCTGCGAATCCGTCCAAATGACGGACACGACGACGTCCTCCCAGCGATCCAGCGCCAGCGCCGGAACCATCGCGGTTGTCATCAGCAGCGCCGCCACCATCAGCACAGACAGCAGACGGCCAAGACCTTTGACGCCGGATTTTCTCATGTTGGGTTTCCTCCTTGCTCCTGCCCTTTGCGGGCCTGATGCCATTCTATTATACCGCAGCTGCGCGGTTTGTCAATCTTCCGCACCCTGCCGCATTTTTCCTTGCGATTCGCAGGATTTTTTGCGTCTCTTGTCGAATCACTATGGCGAAAATCATCCTATAGTTTGAGGAGGACATTGACCATGATGGACGACAAGCAGCTGACGGAAGAGTATTTGGATGGGAAAGTCGTTTTCCCCGGCAAGATTATCCGCGTTGAGCATTGGCATGTGCGCCTGCCCAACGGCGAAACTGCCCTGCGCGAGGTGGCGTGCCATCCGGGCGCGGCGGGCATTGTCGCGCTGGATGATGACGGGAACGTGATTCTCGTCCGCCAGCATCGCATCGCCGTTGGCCGCTTGACGCTGGAAATTCCGGCGGGCAAGCTTGATGGGGTGGATGAAGACCCGTTCGTCTGCGCCCAGCGTGAGCTGAGCGAGGAAACCGGGCTGACCGCCGACCACTGGCGCAAGCTGACCGTGCTGGAGACGACCCCCGGCTTCTGCAACGAGCGCATCCACCTCTACTTGGCGACGGGGCTGCACGCTGGAAAGACGCATCCGGATGAGGATGAGTTCGTCTGCACACTGCGGATGCCGCTTTCCGACGCGGTACAGAAGGTGATGGACGGCACGTTCCGCGACGGCAAGACCGCGCTGGCGCTCCTGATGGTACAGCAGCTGCTGTCCGCCCCCTGCAAACAATAAACGTGCGAAACGCGCGTTCTGTTCCATCCACGCTTATTGTAACAAATATTTCATCAAAATGCAATCGTGTGGACGGATTTTTGCGCGTTTTTTCGGAAAATTTCGCTGACGGAGGTGCTTTATGGCTGGAAAAAAGCAGCGTCATCCCCTGTATGTTCTCTTTCTGCTGCTGATGCTGCTCATGCTGGCGCTGGGTGTGTATCTGCTTGTTGTCGGCTGTCAGCAAGGGAATCGCCCTGTGCCGCTTGCGCCGTTTTCGCCGCATATCATCGGAGGTTTCTTCCGCCATGTATGAAAAGCTGGGGCAATGGCTCTCCCACCGCAATCCGCCGAATGAGCCGATTCCCGCAGCGGATTACTTCGCGTCCCTGCCGCGCCTGACGACCGACCGGCTGCTCCTGCGTCCGCTGACGATGCGCGATGCGGCGGATATGTTCGCTTACTCCCGCGACCCCGAAGTCGCTCGGCATGTTCTCTGGGATGCGCACAAGTCGATGGCGGATACGCGCAGCTGCCTGCGCTACATCATCAGCCAGTACCACAGCGGCGCGCCGTCCAGCTGGGGCATCGTGCTGCGCGAAACGAACCGCGTCGTCGGCACGATTGGCTTCATGAGTTACAGCGACACGGATAGCGTGGTGGAACTCGGCTATTCGCTCGCCCGCTCCTGCTGGAACGGCGGACTGATGACCGAAGCGCTGGCAGCGGTGCTGCGCGAATGCTTCACCGTCCTGCGCCTCCACCGCGTCGAGGCGATGCACGAGTGCGACAACCCCGCCAGCGGGCGCGTGATGGAAAAATGCGGTATGCGCCACGAAGGGACACTGCGCGGCAAGGTGTTCAACAAGGGCAATTTCCACGACGTGGAGCTGTGGGCGATGCTGCGGGAGGACTGGGACGCGCGCCATTGAGTGAATTTCTTCCTATATTATATGGGAAGATACACCATGCACGGTGGATTTGCTCGTCTCGTCCGACGAAATCGTCATCGACATGCTGAAGGAGATGCTCGTCCGCCAAGACGCCTAATCAGCAGAAAAACAGCGCATCAAAAAAGAGGGCTTCTGCCCCCTTTGAATTCGTATTACTTCGTCAGCGCGTCCATTCGCCGCTTGAGTACCTCCGGGCGCGCGACGGAGTAACCGAAGAAGCCCAGCACGTCCGCCGCCTTCTGGTATGTGCCATGCGTGTACGTCACCAGCCCCGCCTTTTCCAGATGCAGCGAACCGTCCGCCGCGAACAGGTCGTCCCGCACCTGCACACCGACGATTTTGCCCACGAACATCGTATGGCTGCCCAGTTCCAGCTGCTGCACCACCTTGCACGCCAGATACGCCGGGCATTCGGCAATCGCGGGGGCATAATCCATGTTCAGCGCGGGCATGGGCGTAAGGTGGCACTCCTGCCACTTGTCCACGTCACGCCCCGACCGGACGCCGCAGAAATCCAGCGCCTTGCAATGGGCTTCATCCACCAGATTCACCACAAACTCGCCGCTCTTTGCAATCAGGTCATGGCTGAAGCGGTTGCCGCGTACCGAAATGGACATCATCGGCGGTTCGCTGTTGACCGTGCCGACCCACGCGACAGTAACGATATTGGGCTTGGCATCCGTTTCAGGCGCACGGCAGCTAACCATCACCGCCGGAACGGGCGCAAGCAGATTGCAGGGGTCAAAGGTGCGGAAATCAGCCATTTTTTCTTCCTCCATTTTTTCAAGGAAATATGCTATGATTCCCTTGACATTCTTCTGAAATAGTGTACAATATCGACTTGCGCTTGTCAATACGCATTTCAGAAAGGATGTAATTTATGGCTGTCTTTTTGCAGGTTATCACCCTGTTTCTGCTGATTTTCTGCGGCTTCTTCTCGGCGAAGGGGAAGCTCGTTGACGAAAACGGCATTTCCACGCTCAATAAAATCGTCCTCTACTTCGCCCTCCCCGCCCTGACGCTCTACGGCTTGCAGAAGGATGCCAGTCCTGAGCTGATTCATGACCTGATTCTCGTGTTCTTCATCAGCCTTGCCATCATGATTCTGAGCGGGCTGATTGCGTACTTCTTCTATCGCAGTGAGCCGAACGAACGCCGCAGCGTGCTGACGAACCTTGCCATGCTGTCCAACAGCGCGTACATGGGCTACCCGGTCGTCATTGCAACGCTGGGCGAGGATATGCTGATTTACGCCGTCGTGTTCGTCGGCGCATTCAACCTGATGTGTTGGACGTTCGGCTCGTTCTTCTTCGGCGGCATCAGTGCGATTCAGCCCAAGAAACTGCTGACAAACCCGTCGCTGATTGCGGTGATTGTTGGCCTTGTGCTGTTCCTGACGGGCTGGCGCCTGCCGGGGTTCATCAACGACGCGCTGTCGATGATGGGCAATGTAACGACGCCGCTTGCCATGTTCGTCATCGGCGCACGGCTGATTGATCTTCGCTTCGCACATCTGCAGGACTGGAAGCTGCTGCTGGCGTGCGCGCTGCGGCTGATTATCTTCCCGGCGGCGGTGCTGCTGCTGCGCTTCACGGGTCTGCCCGCGGCGGTAGTGAGCGTGCTGTACATTTGCACCGCCATGCCCTGCGCGGCGACGACGGCCATGCAGAGCGAGATGTACCACTGCGACAATTCGCTGGCATCGCGCGGAGTGGCGCTGTCAACAGCATTCTCGATTTTGACGCTGCCGCTGATGCTGCTGCTGGCGTAAGCAGGGATTTCGCGCCTGCAGGCGCGAGGAGGGGTTCCGATCGCCCCTCCACCCTTCGGTTTCCGCTCCCATCGTTGATTGTTTCCGAAGCTGTTTGATGATGTCCCCCCCGACAAAGGAGGTTTCCGCCATGCGCAAAAGCTGGCTCTTTCCCGGCGACAGCGACGAACCCTATGTCTCCCAGCGGGCGGGCGCGTATCAGCCGCAGAGCGAGAAGCGGCGGCGGTGGACAAAGCGGCTGGTGATTCTGGCGCTGATTCTGTGCGTGCTGTACCCGTTTGTCGAGCCGTACACCTTGCGAACGACACAGACCGCCATCACCTGCGAGGATTTGCCGACAGGCATTGGGCAGCTGCGCATCGTCTACGTCTCCGACATCCACTACGGGGCACAGATGTTTTCGGACGCGCAGCTATCGTCGCTCATCAACCGCATCAATGCGCTGAATGCGGACATTGTGCTTCTGGGCGGCGATTACGCGCGCGACAAGTGGTCAGCGGCGGCGTTTTTCGAGAATCTGCCGCGGCGCATTTCGAGCAACTACGGGGTGTACGCCGTCGTGGGCGAATGCGACCGCAGCCCGTTGGAGAAGGGCGAGGAGCCATCCACACTGCGGAACAAAATGTCCAAAGCGGGGGTAACGCTGCTGTGCAACGAAGTCGCGACCCTGCGCATCGGCACAAGCGACATCTACATTGCGGGCATCGACGACGTCAGCACGGAGATGGACGATGCGCAGAGCGTGGCGGCGCAAGTCAACTCGAAGGATTTCGTCATCTTTCTGGCGCACAACCCGTCGGTGATTTCGTCCTCGCTCCTCCTGACAGACCGCAACGGACGCGGGAACTGGTTTGATTTGGGGCTGTTCGGGCACACGCACGGCGGGCAGATTCCGTTTCTGGAAGAAGCGTTCAACTTCAACGGCGTACCGTCGCGCTACGAGAGCGGTCTTTTGCTGGAGAACCGTTCGTGGCTGCTGATTTCGCGCGGTGTCGGCACAACAGGCTTTCCGGCGCGGTTATTCTGCCAGCCGGAAATTCACTTGATTACCGTGCAGACGGGAACGTAAAGGATTTCGCCTCTGCAAGGGACGTTGTCCCTTGCCCTTTCGCGCGATTGAGTGGGTGACTTCTTCATGCTGTGTCCGCGTGTTTAGCCATGAAGCACCCGCGGTGCTTACAACACATTGCCCAATGTCAGCGCGTCGCGGTGATACAGATGCTCGGCATGTTCCCCCAATTCGGCGCACGCCTCCAGACACAAGGGCAGTTCGCGCGACGAAATCCCTGCTTCGATTTTTTTCAGTGCCGTGGTCACTGCATCCACATCATCATGATTGATGAGCGTTTGCAGCCACGGCACTTTTTGTTTCCACACGCTCTGGCATTTTTGCAGCGATGCCTCCGCACCCGCCCAATTCTCCGCTTCCGCGAGTGTCCGCAGTTCCTCAGCACTCGCCGCGTATTCCTCGGACAGCGCGCGCACCTCTTCCCCGCTCCACACGCCCAGCCCAATCGTCAGCGCAAGCAGAATCAGCGAAATCCACACCCCGGTCTTCATTCACCACACCACCTTCTGCGGCGGCAGCGCCTGATGCGTCTGCACCTGCGTCCGCCCCTTCCCCTGCGCCAGCAGCATTCCCTGCGTGTTCAGGCACAGCAGCAGCACGTCCTGCGCGCCCTCAAACCCCAGCGCGCGAATCTGCCCCATCAGCCAGCTGAGGCTCAACTGCCCGCGCTGCAAGTTTTCCGTCTGCACTTCTCCGTCCAAAATCAGCGGCAGCGGAAGCCCCTCCTTCGGCGGCATCTTCCCCAAGTCGCTGGGCATAAGCGGGCGGCTGTCCGCCTTCGGAAAGACGGAGATGTTCCCACCCGGTTCGAGTACCGCCGTGCCGACCTCCAGCGGGTCAAGGATGCCGCCGGCGCGTATGGCTTCCATCAAGTCGTTCAAATCCACCGCACAGGCGCGCAGCTGCTTCTCGCAAATCACGCCGTTGCGCACCAGCACCGTCGGCTGCCCGCAGAGCCACACCCGCAC
>ENA-OPEE01002201-OPEE01002201.1-human-gut-metagenome-genome-assembly--contig:-NODE-2201-length-12579-cov-3.065155_pt1 | contig 12579 bp, 9 predicted proteins | sample MGYA00241263_ERZ501506 | MGnify/ENA primary metagenome ERZ501506 (study PRJEB25962, sample SAMEA2042626) | human gut metagenome | biome: human gut; feature: human-associated habitat; material: faeces...
GTTCGTCCAGCAATGCCAATGACCAGAGGGCTGTCACCATCGAATGCGCCAGCGACATGAATGAGCCGTATGCCATGAACAGTTCGGTGTACGATTCCCTGATCAAGCTCTGCACCGATATTTGTCAACGCAACGGCAAGAAAAAGCTGTTGTGGCTGGGGGATAAGAATAAGACGCTCAACTATGCTCTGGCAGCAGACGAGATGGTGCTGACCGTGCATCGTTGGTTTGCCAACAAAAGCTGCCCCGGCGACTGGTTGTATGCCCGTCTGGGGGATCTAGCGGAAAAGGTGACGGCGGCATTGGGCGGTTCTTCTGGCTTGCAGGCATCTTCGCTGAAGAATCTGTCTGAGGCAGAAGCAGTCACAAAAATCGGGCCGCTGTTCACGGAAAACCAGAAACAGTCCGGCATCCTCGCCTGTGTGTCGATGGCACAGTTCATTCTGGAGTCCGGCTATGGCACGAGCGAATTGGCGCAGAATGCCAATAACTGCTTTGGCATGAAAGCTGACCTCTCCGGTAATACCTGGCCGAATTCTGCATGGGATGGAACGTCTGTCTACACGAAGAAAACGCAGGAGCAGAACGATGACGGTTCGATGGTCACGATCACAGCCGATTTCCGTAAGTATGCCTGCGTGGAAGATTCCATTGCTGACCATGCGGCATATCTGCTGGGTGCGATGAACGGCATCAAGAAACGCTATGAGGGTCTGGCAGGCTGCACCGATTACAAGAAAGCCGTACAGCTGATCAAGGACGGCGGCTATGCAACCAGCCATACTTATGTGCAGAACCTTTGCAGTATCATCGAGCGTTGGAACCTTACGCAGTACAATGCGGTCTCTGACAGCACCGCGATTTCCGGCTGGTACCGTGTGCGTAAGAGCTGGCAGAACGCGGCTTCCCAGAAAGGCGCATTCCATGACCTCACCTATGCAAAGCAGTGCGCGGATAAGAATCCGGGCTATTATGTTTTTGACCCGGACGGCAAGGCAGTCTATCCTGTCACCCCGGCGGCATCTGTGCCATATGCAGTTCGTGTATCCATTAACGACCTCAACATCCGCAAGGGTCCAGGTACGAATTATGCCAAGACCGGGTATTTCACTGGCAAAGGTGTTTTCACCATTGTCGCTGAATCTGCGGGAACCGGCTCGGTCAAGGGCTGGGGTAAACTGAAATCTGGTGCAGGCTGGATCAGTCTGGACTACGCTGCCCGGATCTGATAAGACCTTCCCACCCGTCAAGGGTGGGGTACATATCGTGCAGATAGAACAATAATCGGAGCAGTATTTCTCCGTCTTTCTGCGCCGATAGAACTTGATAATATCACGAAACAGAGGGAATATGTGACTGCCCAAAGGAAGAAACGGGCAGAAAGGAGTGGAGATTATGAGTGCAGGAACTGATTTTCTGGCAAGTTTACAGAAAGCAACGGTCAAAAATACCGTCCAGCAGAAACAGAAAAAGAGAGAAACGGCATCTGCCGTGGATGTTTCAGCTCTGTTGGCAGCGGCCCTTAAACCGAAAGAAGCTGTGGCAGGAGTCCGCCAGAGTACGGAAGCTGCCACGGCTTCCTTTTTGCCATCGGCTGACACGCAACAGGACAGGTCTACTCAACAAAAACCAAAAGAAGTAGTAGACCCCGGCATTACCGCACTGATTCAGAATGCGCTGGCGGCAAGGAAAGTCATGGCACAGCCGGACATCGCAGAAAAAGTACAGAGCGGGATGCAGAATGAGTTCTCACAGCTCTTTCATGCAGATGAAGAACCACAGGAACAGGACAACCGATTCATCTCCACGGCTACGTTCCGTGCAACGAAAAAGAAAAATGGCTGTCTGAAGGTGGCTGCTTACATCCGCGTTTCTACGGATTCGAGCGATCAGGAGAATTCCTACGAAACACAGGAACGCTATTTTAACCAGCTGATTGAAAGCAATCCGGAATGGAATGCAGTCGGTGTGTACTCAGATTACGGCATCTCCGGTACATCCAGAGAAAAGAGAACCGGATTCCGCAGACTGCTCCGGCACTGCAAAGAGGGAAAAATCGACCGCATTGTGTGCAAGTCCATTTCCCGTTTTGCACGGAACACGGCAGATTTCATGGAAGCATTGGATGCCCTGCATGACAGCAGTGTGACGATCCTTTTTGAAAAGGAAAATCTGGATACCGCTGACCCGACGAATGATTTTATCCTTACTACGCTGGCGGCAATCGCCCAGGAAGAGAGCCGGAGTATTTCCAGCAATATCAATCTTGGAAATAAGATGCGCTTTCCAAAGGGAGAAGTTAAGAATGAGGTCATTTATGGGTACCGCTACAATGGAAAAGTCATTACCCTTGAAAGTGGATATAAGTACAAGGACATTGAAATCGTTGAAGAAGAAGCGGCGGTGGTCAGGCGAATCTTCCATGAAGTTCTGGAAGGTAAGGCATATACAGAGATTGCCAGGAGCTTGAATTTTGATAGAATTCCACCACCAAGGACAAAAGCAGTGGAAGCCCGAAAGAAAAATTCTAAAAAAGGACAGCTCAACAGTACACTGGAAGATGGTTGGACTGGACGGCAGATCGGGCAGATTATTCGTGCGGAGCGTTACACAGGGGCGGTCAGGATTCAAAAGAGCTATACTACCGACTACTTAAACCATGAAAGACGGATAAACAATGGAGAAGTTCCGCAATATCTGGTCAGAGACCATCACCCGGCAATTATCGATGAAGAATTGTTTGCAAAAGTACAAGAGATACGAATAATGAACAGTTCTTACTATGGCAGGGGAGTGGGGAAAACAAATATACCCAAAGCCTTTAGCGGCAGACTCATCTGCGGAGAATGCGGACGATTTTATAATGTAAGAAATTCGAGTGGGAGTAACACGATTTGGTTTTGCCCCTCCAGCAATCAGAATAATGGCAAGACAATCTGCCATGCAGAAAAGGTGTATGAGGAACAGATTATCCGCGTGTTCCGAAAAGGTGTTCTGGAACGGTTCCGGTTGACGGTCAAGCCAATCCACGATGATGTGAAGATTGCAGACATCATGAGCGGCCGGTTCAAAGAGCAGTATGAGAACTTTACGCCGGAAGCTGATAGCTTTGTGAGTCAGATGTTGTCGCGGCTGGAAAGCATCCAGAAGCTGGACTTCATGGAACGTGACCGTGCCTTTTATAAGAAGCAGATTTCGGCGGCCCATCTCAGTATCGAGAGCGCGAATAAGAAAATCCGTCTGCTGAAGAGTCAGGTGGATGTCATGCAAACGAGATTGGAACTTCTGGGTGATGAGATGATCGATGCAGCTGCCATTGAGGAAAAGAAACAGCTGATTGAAAAGCTGGAACAGGCGGTAGCGGCAGACGAAGAATCGGAACAGAAGCTGACAGGACGGCTTGACTATCTGGAAGAATACTGGGAAGAGCTGGAGCAGGATTATGACCGCCGGGAAAAAGCCATCGAATGGATGAAACAGCTTCCGGCAGGACGGGAAGGAATGATAGAATTTCTGAACGGTATGACGCAGGAACACTGCAAGGCATTTATCCTTTCGATGACTATCCATTCTCCGCTGAAGTACACGATCCACTGGTTCGATGACACCAAAACGGAAGTTGAGATGGATACCAACATCGAGGATTACCGCTGCACTGCCAGCTACTTTGATGGCCATGTGATGCGGGATGGAAGCCAGAGAAAGCAGTATGTGAAGCAGATTCGGAGAAAGTAAAGCGAGAGCCGGTCAGAACAGGACCGGCGGAAAGGAGCAATTATGACACAGAGAAAAGTAGATGTAATCCCTGCCAGTGTGCGATCAGTACAGAATGGCGGACAGCTGAAACAGCAGACGAACATCCGTGTGGCGGCTTACTGCCGCGTGTCCACTGGCGATGAAAGCCAGCAGACATCCTACACGACCCAGAAAGCATTCTACAAGAACCTGATTACAGGAAAACCTGGATGGATCTTTGCAGGCATCTATGCCGATGAAGCTAAATCCGGCACGAACAGAGAGCACCGTGAGGAATTCAACAGCATGATGAAGGACGCGATGGATGGCAAGCTGGACTACATTGTCACGAAGTCCATTTCCCGATTCGCACGAAACACGATCGATTCCCTGACCTGTACCCGTGAGCTTCGGCAATTGAAGCCGCCTGTGGGCGTGTACTTCGAGAAGGAAAATATCGATACGCTGGATGCCAAAGGCGAGCTGATCCTGACCATTCTTTCCGCCTTGGCACAGGATGAGAGCCGTTCCATTTCGGACAACATCCGCTGGAGTATCCAGAAGAAGTTCCAGGCGGGCAATCCGCATATCAATCTGAAGAGGATGCTGGGGTATGATCTGGGACCGAATCAGGAATGGGTGATCGTACCGGAACAGGCACAGGTGGTGCGGTACATCTTTGAACGCTTCGTGAAAGGGCAGACTGCCAATAAAATCGCGGAAGAATTGAACGAGCTGGGAAAGACGACTGTGAACGGAAAGAAATGGAGGGCAAGCTCCATCCTGATCGTTCTGCGGAATGAGAAATATGTAGGTGATGTGGAGATGCAGAAGACCATCACGAAGGACTTCCTGACACACCGTTCCAGCATCAACAAGGGTGAAGCACCCCGGTACTATGTCAAGAACCACCATGTAGGCATCATCGACCGGGTGACTTGGGATAAGGTGCAGACGCTTTTGTTCGAGAAGCCCCGGACGGATATGACGAAAGGCCCCGGCAAGAAAAAGACCCGCACCATCAAGGGTTCACCTTTTGGAAATCTGCGTTGCGGAGCAATCCTTGAGCATGGACCGGATGCCGGAAAACCCTGCGGTGAGGGCTTCTTCCGTGTGACCTATACAGGTGTGGCAAATGGATACACGGATGAGAGGAGCCTGAAAGCGACCGGCGAGGATACAGGTGAATTCCTCGAAAAGTACAGCTATTCCTATCCTGTCTGGCGGTGCAAGCGGAAAGCTGGAGAACGGCAGGACGCACCGCCCAAAAATGGCAGCCCCGACCAGAAAATGTACTGCCGGAGCAAAAAGGGATGTATGTCGGATGCGGAAAAGAAAGCCGCTAATGAACGGTGTCCGTCTGAAACCTATTATGAATGTGCTTTGGAGCAGAGTTTCATGGAACTGCTTTACAGCATGAAGCGGGATTACGAACAGCACGGCGACGCATCTATGATTGTGACCCTGTTCGACAACGCTTTTGAACAGGCGATGAAGCAGGCCAAGAACAACAGCATCTCGGTACAGCGGCTTCAGACTGTGAATTCTCAGATTGAGGAACTGGAAGAACGCTTGCAGGATGCGGTCAGCCATCAGGTGGCAGCCCTGCGGGAAGCGGCTCTGGAAGGAAATGCCGAACTGAAGGATGCCCTTTCCAATGGTGAGGTTACGATTGACGACATTGACACGGACATCCGGAACGGGCTGACCCCGAACAGCATCGGAGCATCTTTTTATGAGATTTCGGCAGAGGAAGGTTCGGAAGCTCAAATCTACACGGATCTGGTAAATGACCTGCGGGAGCGCATCAAGACGCTTCGCCATGAGCAGCAGACCATCGAGGCAGAGCAGGGTGTGCTGGCGATCATGAAGAAGAACTTTGAATACTTCCTTGCCTGCCTGAAAGAACTGCCGGATACCAACGCGGCCGGAATGCCGTTGAAGGTCAACGGACTGGATGTGCAGGGCAGTCTTCTGAGAGATGTGGACGGCAAGGTCATTGAAGGGCGAGTGTCCGCTGTGACCAAGGGCAAGCTGAAGCTGACCCCGGAGAGAATTGCTGAAGCACCGGATATGCTTCATTTTGAAAAAGGCATCTACTGTGCTTTCATCGAGAGTGGAGTGGTGCAGGGGGATATCGTCACCTACAAGACGAACTTCGGTGTAACGCTGACTGCAAAGGGAAACCGCAGAACGCTGACCAGCTTCATGGGATTCAAACGGAGCGACCTCAATGGGACGCTGGTGTATGTGGATGCGCCCTACAAGGTGCATGGCTTCAGCATCCCGTATCGCCGGTATCTGACGACCGCCGCAAAACGGGAACGGGGAGAAGCTGTGTGAGAAAAAGCATAAAGTGAGAAGATGACCCTGCTGGACGTGGTTCAAAACTGCATCTGGCAGGGCCTTTTTTCGTTTATTCGGAAAAGATTTGTTGCTATGTGCAGGGTTCTGTTATATGTTGTGGGTACACAGAAATACACATAGCAGGGAGAGGACAGCATGAAAAAGTTATCGTGGATTTCCGTTGAGGATTATGGTATAACACCGCTTGAGATGATGGTCGTAAGCACCATGAAAGGATATCTGTGGCAGATGCCGGAAGAGGAAGCACTGCATAAGGTTGAGGAGATCATAGAACCGAAAGTTATTCAGCTGGCGGGTGAAGATGGCGCACCGATGCCGGTGCAAAGCATTATTGAAGGAGCAAAGCTCGCTGCGTTCATTGATGAGGCGGTGGCAGATGCTTTGAAACGGATGGAGCAGGGCAAGAGCGATGTGGCACAGATCGCCGTAGAGATGCTGCGAGAGGTGGATGGGAAACGGGTTGTGGAGACGATGAGTCCGGAGTTAGTGGACTTCATACAGGATGCTTACCGGAGTTTGAGGTGGAGAGAAAATTAGCAAAAAATTCAAAAAGAAAATTTCTGAAACCAGTTGATAATATGGTCGATGTTGAGTATAATATAGATGAAACCAAAAAGGTTTCCGTGTGGCGACACGTTAAAGCTGTACTCCGGCTGGGGAGGTTAATTACCGGCACATTGTGATGCTCGGCAGGGCATCGAGCCCACACCTGGGATATATGGTGAGTCCGCGTCGGGGACTTAAATTTCCGACGACTGGTGATACTCGGCAGGGTATCGAGGCTGACGGCCAGCATAAAACACGCGATATAAAAAGATGCGTCGGATGACCTTGGTTGTCCGGCGTTTTTTGTTGCAAAAATACCGATGATAGGAAAATCTCGATGAGTAAGAAAATAGATAAGGAACAGATAGCAAAAGAAATATGCAAGGCAGCAAAATTGTATAAAAAACATCTTGTCGGTAGAAGATTTGTTTATGTCTTTGATGCAAGATACATAGAAGTTCTGTATAAGACGGTGAATTTTAAGCACTTGACAGGTGTTGAATGCAATATGTCTGCCAAGGATTTTTATAAGAATGCATTAAAAGGGCGGCTACAAGGTCCCCAGATATATTTTACAAAGGACCATCCATACTCGTTGTGTAAGCGAAAAGTCAAACATCTGTGCGATATCTCAATTTTGGCCAGCAGTGAAAACTTCATGCTGGAGGAGATTGTGACCGATACAAGAGCTTATAAATTTGGAACAACAGATTTGGAATTCTCCCTTTGCATGAATAAGGAACACGATGATCAGGGAGCGGAAAAGGGCGATTGCTATATAGTTGAATCCTTGAGAGATGAGGATTGTTTTAGCAAAAGCAAGAATGCCTACGCTGTTACGCATATTTTGGCAAAAGATAATACAGCAGCTACATATACGGATGTTCTCTTTGTAGATCAGTCATCGAATTTGCAACAGCTTCCAGAGGAAATTTTGAAAATGCTAGATGTGGCATTGCTTAAAGAAAATTGAGATAGGATGCAACGTATGTGCAAAGCAGTTAAGGATATGATTTATGAAGAAAGAATACTCACACTTATTGAGTTGGTTCGAGACAATTCGCTGTCTATCGAGAAGGCAGCAGCTAAAGCAAACATGACAGTCGAGCAGTTTAAGGAAGTAATGGAGAAAGCTCCATTGCAGGCTGTGTGACGCAACAAAGATGATGTAGCCCGCTGGCGCACTGTGTAAATCCTACATGGTACGCTGGCGGGCTTCTTTTTTTGCCCTGACCCGCATGAACCACAGACAGCACCCCGGTTTGAGCCGAAGTGCAGCTGTGGCTTATGCGGGCTTTTTTTGTTATATGATCAACGGGTTACAAAATCAGATTCCCAAACCGTAGAGGATTGCTTTCATCTCCTTTACCATCCGGGTGAGAATCTCCTGCTCGATCGCGTTACAGTCCAAAAGCAGACGATGAATCTCCGTGTCAGCAGTGGAAGCAGAGTGCGTAAGGCTGTCCACCAGCAGGTCATCTGCGGATACATTAAGAACATTTGCAATTTGGACGAGAGATTCCAGGCTCGGTTTTCCTTTTCCGAGTTCAATGTTGCTGATATGCTTGTTTCCAACGCCACTGCGGAAAGCAAGCTCCTCCTGTGAAAAATTATGTTTGTTTCTAAAATCGCTAATGCGCTGTCCAAGTGCGATATAATCGATTGCCATGTGTTTCCTCCTTATGATACCCGCATAAGGCAGTTCGATTATCTCGCAGGAAGATACACATAGCAACTGAATATAGGAGATTCTAAGACCGCAATAGTCCGCACCTCCATCGGTAATGTGGTCTTAGGCGGTTTTTCCATCTGACAAGTGGAATTTTTGACATTACTCCACCTGACAGGTGGAAGCCAAATCGTCACACATTCTCTATAATATAAATGTAGGAAAAGACTGCAAATGGAAAGGAAAGACGATGGCAGGAAAAGGTGAAACAGGAATTCTTACATTATATAGTGATGTACAGGCGACTTCTGTTCGCTGGCTGTGGTATCCGTTCATTGCAGTTGGAAAGATCACATTGCTGCAAGGAGATCCCGGAGATGGCAAGTCCACAATGATGATGAACCTGATCGCAGAACTCTCTAAAGGTGGAAGCACACCAGACGGGAAACCAATCGGGATGCCGAAGAAAGTCATCTACCAGTGTTCGGAGGATGGTGTGTCGGATACCATCAAGCCCAGACTGGAAAAGTGCGGCGCGGATTGCAGGAATGTGGCATTTATAAATGAAGATACATACAGCGGTCTGACGCTGGATGATGAGCGCATCCGGCAGGCTATTATAGAATTCCGGCCGCGTCTGGTAGTCATTGATCCGATTCAGGCATATCTTGGAAGCGATTCTGACCTCCAGATTGCGGGAAGAGCCAGAAAGCTGATGCACCGGCTGGGTATGTGGGCATCCGTATATGATTGTGCTATTGTGCTGATTGGGCATCTCAACAAGAAGGAAGGAACCAAAGGTCTGTACCGGAGCCTTGGCAGCATTGATGTCGTTGCGGCGGCTCGGAGTGTCTTGCAAGTAGAGCGCGACTCGGAAAACACAGATATCCGCATTGTCCGGCAGATCAAAAACAGTCTGGCTCCATCGGATGGCGAAATTCGATTCTCCATAACAGCAGAAGCAGGATTTGAGTGGTTGGAGTGCGAGGTTACACCAGATCCATCCGCAGAACCGGGAATGCCGGATTTTGAATCGAAGTCAGAGAAGGCGGCGTACTTGATTAAGAAGCTACTTTCTGAGGGTGACATGAGATCAAGGGAAATCTATATGCGGATGAGCGATGAGGGCATCAGCCGCAGGACCGCAGAAAATACAAAAAAGGAACTCGGCATCCGAAGCTATCGGAAAATGCGCCAGTGGTATTGGAGCATAAAGCCGGAAGAATGAGAGGAAGTACATGATAAGTAGTGAAGTGGAAGCGGTAGACCGCAAACAAAAAATCAGAGATCGGTATAAGGGCGTGGATGCCTCTGAACTGGAAGTCATCCCGGCAAAAACTGTGGAGGGGCTTGAAGAAAGCACCTCTATTCGGCGTGTCGCAGCCTATGTCCGTGTTTCCACTGACAATGATGAACAGACTTCCTCGTATGAGCTTCAGAAGAATTATTATACCGAGTACATCAAGGCACAGCTGGGATGGGAATTTGTCGGTATCTACGATGACGAGGGTATCAGTGGCACATCCCTGGAACACCGAAAGGGAATGCAGCAGTTGATTGAGGATTGTAAGGCCGGAAAAATCGACCTCGTTCTTACGAAGTCTATTGCCCGTTTTGCCAGAAATATTGTGGATTGCCTTTCTGTAATAGAAACGCTGAAAAATCTCAATCCACCTGTGGGTGTGAAATTTGAAGCTGATAACATTTACACTTTGGACAGCAATGGCCGCATGATTCTTACCATTCTGGCATCGGTGGCAGAGGAAGAATCTCATTCCAAGTCTATCATTATGAACTGGTCCATTGACCGGCGGTTTAGTCGCGGTCTGTTTTTGACTCCGGCACTGCTTGGATATGATCAGGATGAGGAAGGCAACCTTGTGGTCAACCCGGAGGAAGCCCAGACGGTAAAGGTGATTTATTATCTGTACTTGAACGGATTTTCTCTCAAGGAAATTGCAGAACTTCTGACGGAATACGGACGGAAGACAAAGCTGGGCAACACGGAATGGAATCCGAGTACATTGGCGGGTGTCATTGCAAATGAACGCCACTGTGGGGATGTGCTGGCGAGAAAGACTTATACTCCGAATTTTCTGACCCACAAACATAAAAAGAACAATAATGATCGGACACAGTATCGGCAGCGGGATCATCATGAAGCAATCGTGTCCAGGGAAGTCTTCAGTGCTGCCAATCATTTGAAAGCATCCCGGAACTATACAAAGAAAAATCGACCGCTTCCAGTTTTGAGCGTAGTCGATGATGGGATCTTGCGTGGATATGTTCCGTTTGATAAAGACTGGACTGGCTTTTCGTCAGAAGAATACCGGGAGGCATCCGAAAGTGTGATGCAGGAGCCGGACGATTCTGTCGTGGCAGATGTGAAAAAACGGCTCGACCTGACGGGATATGAGGTGGTTCGGGCGCAGTATTTCTCAACGATGCAGAACCCTGCAATGACGATTTCCAATGGAAAACTGCGTTTCAACACAGCCTGCCTGAAAAAGTTTGAAACTGTGGAATATGTGGAGCTGTTGTTAAATTCCGTTGACCGCTGCGTTGCTATCCGTCCGTGTGAAAAGAGCAATCCCAATGCAATCCGCTGGGGTCGGCTGAAAGAAGGACGCTGGTGTGCCAGCACACTTGGCTGCCGTGGTCTGGCAAAGACTCTTTTTGACATCATGGAGTGGGATGAAGACCTGCGTTATCGGTTCCGTGGGCAATTCGTGGAGGACGGCGATAATAAGCTGATGCTCTTTGAACTGGACGAGCCGGAGATGATCAAGGTTGAAGAAATCGTTCTGCCGCCAAAGGAAAATTCGGAAGAAGCAGAGGGCGAAACGGTCAAAAAAACGATTTACATTTTCCCACCGGAATGGGCAGGGACTTTTGGACAGCCAATCACAAGTATTGCGCAGGTCGGTATTTTACAGCAGGAACATTATGCCGGGAACTGGGATGTGCTTCGGCCGGCAACAGAGATAGAAGAAATGAATACATTTACCGCAGATAGTCTAAATGCGCTGCTCCATGAAGCGGAAGAGATAATGGAAGGATGGACTGAAATAGATGAATGAGGAAAATACTGTAATTCTGCCATCAGAAGAGCAGGCAGAACAAAATGATAGAGACACAAGAGCAGAAGAACTGGAGAGTACCTTTTCGTATGATGGATATCAGGTCGTGCGAAAAGAGTTGTTTGCTCATCTTCGTGACCCCGCCATCGTGATCCGCAAGGACAGCATCACATTCAACACGGCCTGCATTACTGGTCTGGAAGATGTGGTCTATGTTCATGTCATGTTCAACAGTGACTTGAAGCGAATTGTCGTGCGCGGCTGTGATGAAAATGATAAAGACGCTCTGCGCTGGTGCGTTGCAAAACCGGATAAGCGAAAGAGCAGAAAAATGTCCTGCAAGCCTTTTGCCGAGCTGGTCTATAAGGAGATGGGCTGGGATAGCGAATGCCGGTACAAGATGCTGGGATACAGGATCACCTTTGAGGGTGAAACCCTGTATGTCTTTGATTTGCTCGTGCCTGAGATTTTCCATGAAGGACAGAGACGGAAGAAAGGTGCTGCCGATTCTCCGAATAACACACCAGAAGAAAAGCCTGCAAGCAGCAGAAAGGGATTTTACCCGGATGATATTGCGGGTACTTTTGGCGTGCCTGTAGAAGAACATCTGAAGGAATCCGAAGTTCAGCAGATGGACGGATATGTGTCAATGGGAATACTGACAGGGAAAGCGGTCCCCGAAGTCGGGCAGAGTGCCGGAACAGATTGAACATAACGATACCAAGGGGAAAGTGCGCCCATTTTTGAGGAGGGGAGAGACGTGAGCGAAAGAATATGGAACCAGCGGATGCTGGGGATGACCTTTAATGCGGTGGATGGAAGGATCACTATCTTCCGCAGCACGTTGGAAGCATTAAGTTGGCCAACCCACTATCGCTTTCTGTACAACCGAGAAGCGAAACAGGTAGCTGTGCAGAACTGTACGGCTGAAGATGCAGGAGCTCATAAGACGCCGAAGCTGACTGTGAGCAACAGCTGTGAGATAAAGTGCAAGGCACTGGTGCAGATGATCTACCGGGATGCCCATTGGAACAAGAGCAGGACTTACCGCATGGAAGGGAAAAGCATCCCAGGTCAAAAACTTGTGAGCTTTGACCTGAGTACACCGTTCCTTGTGGAAAACGGAAAGGCTCTGGACGAAAGCCCCACAAAGCCCCTGTGTGGCGAAAACACCTCCGCTGC
>ENA-OPEE01002202-OPEE01002202.1-human-gut-metagenome-genome-assembly--contig:-NODE-2202-length-12575-cov-3.262780_pt1 | contig 12575 bp, 10 predicted proteins | sample MGYA00241263_ERZ501506 | MGnify/ENA primary metagenome ERZ501506 (study PRJEB25962, sample SAMEA2042626) | human gut metagenome | biome: human gut; feature: human-associated habitat; material: faeces...
CTCCGGTAACCCTGCCGATCAATCGGCGGATCAAAAGTAATCTGTACTTCAGCATCTGTCTTTTCCAGAATCAACCGCAAATCGGCTGGCAGCCGTGTGCCCCAGCGTTTCTTGACCAGCAAAATGTAATACTGAATCTCGTCTTTTGTCATCGTTCCACTTTTTACTTCTACCTGCATCATGATGGCAGTGCTCCTTTCTCATCGAAAAATGAAAATGATTATTTACGAATAAACCGCAGCGACTTCAACGGGAAGCCCAGCTGCCGCTTATCATTTGGTGTTACTGTGCTCGCATTCCACAGCTCACACCGCAACATCACTTGATTTTGTGTATCATCCAGCAACAACAATGAGGAAATCGGCAACGACAGCGTTCCGCCGTTGTTACTCTCATCAATCACCAGTTCCCCAGCCAACGCATTATTGACATAGACAGAAACCGTCAATTCTTTCTTCCCCAGCTGTTCCAGCGGAATGGTACAGCCCATTTCAAATTGCATCAAATAATTGTCTGGATGCAGCGTACAGAATACCGAGGCATCTTCTGCAACCGACCAGCAGAAATCGCCTTCCAGTGCACCAAAGCCCACATATTCTGTTTCATAGCAGTCTGCTGCTCGGTAACTCATCCGGTTTGCAGTGTATTGATACAGACAAATCGGCTCTTCGTATTTCAAAAAGCCCAATGCCATCGGAAACAGCTTGCCATTATGATTCAAATCATCTTCGCTATGATGGACAGTGTTCCGATAAACACAGCGATAAGAATCACTGTATTGCAACATCGCTGTATCTGTCGTCAGATAATAAACCGTATCGTATTCTTCGCTCAGATTGTCTACCTGTTCCACAGCATTTTCCAGTTCCGGATACATCGCTGCTCCGGTCATGCTCCGCAACGGCAAATACAGTTGCGGCATCAAATCAGTATCTACGACAACACAATCTCCTGCTTCGATTTTTTCGCCCAGTTCCATCAAAATCGACCATTCCATGCAGGTATCATCTTTTTCACGGGAGAGGAACTTGTCGAACGGAGCAACCACCAGCAATCCGGCAGTTAAAATCGGTACGGTCAACTTCCAGTTGTACTTGTCCAGAATCATCGCTGCAAACAGCACCGCAATCGGCACAAACGGTGCAAGATAACGAGCATAATAATAGTAATACTGTATCTCGAACCGCAGGAATGCGGAATAAACGAGAATACAATACAAGAACATCGCATACAGCACCATCGTTTCCGGCTTTTCCAGTACAAACTTCATCCGGAACAAGGCAATGATGCAGACAATCGGCAGGAGGAAAAAGCCCGTCTGAATGGCGTATCCTGTCAAAGTCAAATACCGCAGTTCTCCAACCATGCCCCTTGAAAAGGCTTTCAGTAATACATAGGCAACAGGAGCGATCATGAATAAAATAAAAATCACTTTTACCCAAGGTTTCTGCTGTGCCTGCTCCAAAAAAGCTGCGGCATCAAAGGTTTTTTCCCGCCGGAACAAAATCCAACAATACACGCCACAAATCAAAAAGGCTGCTATACAAACGACTGTGACAACCGTTGTAATGTTATAGACAGTAATACCGCCCACAAACAAATCTCGATAGTTATTCATGGTGTAAAATGGCTGAACGTGTCGCATTGCAAAATAGCTTGCCAGATACAGCGGAATCGTTGCCAGCATCAAAACGGCATATTCCCGCTTTCTCCGGAATAAATACAACGCTCCATACAGCACCACAAACAATGGAATCATCGTATAAATCGAAACATGATAGCAGGCAAACACTGCCACCGGTAAAATCGAAAGCCCATGACTGCGGTTTGGTGCAGTAATCAGCAATACAAACGACAGCAAAATCACTGCCAGAAACAGTTCGGTCAGGGAAGATTTCGCCACCCAAATCACAATGGGAGAGGCTGCACAGACCGCACAGGCGAGGAACTCCGTGCAGCGTTTCCACTGCATCTGCCGACAGACAAACGATACCAGAAAAATCATGCAAACCCAGATGACTGTTTCTAAGTGTATCATATGGGAAATGCCAAACAGTTTTCCAAACAGTGCCAGCATTGCTGCATAGGTTGGAATGCCGTGATAGATGCCGGAAACCGGACTGATGTTCCGGTCGTATATGGTGTCCGGATATTCCTCAGGGACAATGTCATAACCCATCAGATAATTCCGGACGGCATCCGCAAATTCCGTTTGGTCGGCACTCGATAAGTTATAATACTCTGCAAAATCCTGCTGCCGGTCGGTCAATCCATTCATCAGATTGATGGCAACCACCTGATAAACGCCCTGATCTTGCCCCATGCCGAACAATTCATTCTTCGTCAGAATCAATGGCAATGCCACCAATACGATTACCAGCGGAATCCAGACCGTTCGAATACTTTCATCCCAGTGCAGCAGCCGAAGCAGCGTGCCATGTTTTCGCCGAAGCAGTAAGGCTGCTGCGGTCAGCAGTGCCACCAGCACCACAGCCGTTCCCAGCACTGCCCGAAACAGGGTGAATTGATTGGTCACAAACAGCAGCATGCTCCAGAGAATATAACAGAAAAAATAGAACACAGTTCCGCAGACAAACGGCTTTAAAAACGAGCTTTTCCGGTCATACAATCCGGCACAGCCTACGGCTGCTAAAAATCCAACCCCGCTGCAAATTGTAATTCCCATGGCTCTTATGTCCGCCCTTCTATCACGTTTTCAATGATGACACGGAACCGCTCTAAAATCACATCCCAGTCATAGTGCTCCAGAACATATTCATAGGCATTTTCCTGCATTTCCTGATATTCATCCGGATGCGAGAACAGATAATTCAACGCCCCCTCAAATTCAAAGAAGTTCCGGTAATACAGTCCGCCATTGCTCTTTGTGCAGTGCCCCTTCAGAACATCACACTGCCCGTTTACCAGCACCGGAACACCCAACGCCATCGCCTCCAGCACAGCAATCGACAAACTTTCATACTGGGACGGCAAAACCAAGGAAATGGCATCGGAAAGTCCGCTGAACTTGTCCTCTTCGGAAACAAAACCCAATGGGATAATATCCGGATGCTTCGGAATGTTGCAGACTGCTTTTCCCATCAGCACCAGCTTCAGATCACTGGGGTTGCGTTCCTTGAACTCGATAAAGTACCGGAACAGGGTCGGGCAGTCTTTGCCCTCATCAATTCGACCGACATAAATCAAATACGGGTCATGAATCCGGTATTTCTGCCGGAATGCAGAGGCTGGCGGATAATCTGGAATATCTACGCCTGTTCCCAGCACATCACACGGAATCCCAGCAGTTTTGAACTGCCGCCGCACGAGCATCCGTTCTTCTTCTGTCAGGAAAACATACGCCTGCGGCAGCTGAAACAGCTTTTCAAATGTCTTAAAGTGCAGGTACGGTTCTTCGTGGGCAGTCGGAATGAAAATCGCTTTCTCTGCCACTTCTGGCAATCCGGCAACCGTCAGATAATACAGATAGGTGACAAACAAAAAGGCATCGTATTCATCTTTATGCTCCCGAATAAAGGCAATGCATTCGGGGCAATATGGCCCTTGCTTTTCAAACCAGATTTTTTCCACACCTCGGCTGTAATTCCCCTGTTCACATTCTGCCAGATAAGCCGCATTATAGGCATCAAAATCCACTGCCCGTTCCTGTGCCACGGAAAACCGGCGTACTGTTACCCCGTTGATGGTTTCCACATCCCGTACATACCAGTCTTTCCATGTGGTATAATCCACAGCTTTGGTGGTCAGTACGTCTACTTCATAGTACTTCGCCAGCCGTTCCGCCATCAGGCGGGTATAATATTCAGAACCCCCGTTGACCTCTAAGCCATATCGTTGATTGACAAATGCAATGCGTTTCACTGCATGTCCCCCTCCTCTATCAGTTTTTTGAAAAATGCCAGATACTTCTTCGTCACCACGTTCCAATCAAAGTTGGCAAGGACGAATTGTCTGCCATTCTGCCCGAGCTGTTCGGCTTCTGCCGAATGCTGCTCCAGCCACTGCACACAGCCTTCAAATTCAAAATAGCTGTTAAAATACAGACCGCCTTCCGCCTGTTGGGCAAAGTCTTTCGTGACTGCACAGGCAGAATGCACCAGAACGGGTCTGCCGCACAGCCAGCTTTCCATAATGACCAGCGAGAAACTTTCGTTTTTCGAGGGCTGGCAGAGGAACAATGCTCCCTGTAGGGCATCATATTTATCCTGCTGGGAAACATAGCCCAAATCATGTACGCAGTCTTTCACAGAATCTGGAATGGCAATCGTTCCGCCCCCAATTAACACGAGTTGCAACGGGTCTTCTGGATTGCGTTTCTTGTACTCTGCAAAGTATTGCAACAGCGTATGCACATTTTTTCCGCTGTCTTTCCGTCCGGCATAAATCAAATAAGGGTCGGTAATCCCGTATTTTTCCCGAAATGCTGCCCCATCGCCGGAAATGGAAGTATCCATACCAATGCCCATGCAAATCTGTTCCACTTCGTCCAAATCATACAGGCGGTTTGCCAGCTGCATTTCCGGAACAGAATTGAAAATCATTCCCCGAATATTGATATAGGTTTGCCGGAACAGCCGCAAATGTGCATAGGCTTCTTCGTGGAAACACGGAATCATAACTGCCTTTTCCGGACAAGCCAACACACCGTGGAACGTCGTCCCGAACATATAAGGCATGAATACGAATAAATCATAATCATCGTTGTGCGTTTCAATATATTCATAGAGCTGCGGACTGTTCACCATCTCCTGTAAGAACAGCACCTCTTCCTTCGGGGTAATGTGTTTCCCCTGCATCAACTGGGCATTGATGCGGTCAAAGGTGGCAGTATCCCGTTTCCGAACCGGAAACCGACGGGTCGGGACATCGTACACCATGGCAACCCCGGCAGCATAATAGTTCTGATTCCAGTCCGCTGTAAAATCCTTGATGCAGGTCGTCAGGACTTCCACTTCCACGCCGGCTTTCTGAAGATGTCCGGCAACTTCCCGCAGTTCCATTTCTGCACCGCCGGGAATGCCTTCGCCGTACCAAGGAATGACAAATGCAATTTTATACATATCGGAATGCTCCTTTCGAAAAGGTAGAAACCCAAAATTTCTTATCTGATCTGCATATTTCTAATAATCTCTCGTGTGGATGAATTGGAAAGGTCTTGAATAGTAACTGTTAAGCTTTCTAATTCATCCACATCAAATATGATTTCAATTTCTGATTGCGGTAAAACTGGTTCAAATCGATAATAACCGATTTTCTTATTATCCTTGGTATTATATGCTTCCCCCATAAAAATTTCAATGTCCATCGCACGCTGCTGTGAATCTGCTGTTTCTAAGAGGAAAGATCTCTTTGTAGGAATCGTTGTATTTTTTTCAATTACCTTTTGCAATGTACTACCAGCAGTTTCTACACTAATAGAATGCGATAAACAATTTAAAACCAATAAGCAGTCCGTGCGATCTTCACATAATACGCCCATTGCAATTTCATCCTCAGAAACGATTGTTAAAGCTTTTCCATATCGAGCCGATAATTGCTGTTGGAAAGATAATTCGCTTGCAATATCTCCTGTAATAATCAAGCGATCAAAATCATCTATTGTGGTTGGAATTTCCTTATTTGCTTCGGAAATTGTTCGATCAATTATGGAAAAAATAGAAAACAAATCATCAGAATCAAAAAATGACATTCCCTTAAATTGCGGATAATGATTCTTTGCAAGCACTTGACAAACACCGTCTGATGATTCTGTCACCGCAAAATAACAATCTTTTTCTTGAACACTCAAAACAGCTTGCTCTTCTGGTAATTCTCCTAATGTAGATAGGTACTGAATCGCAGCAAAGGAATGATAAATAGTATAACAAATAAACATTCCAAGCTGCTCGCAAATCATTTCAATTGTATCTTTTTCCTGCTTTAAAAAAGAATCAGGAAGAACCAAATAAACTTCCTTTACAACTGCTTCTGTCTGGTCATCTGAAAGAATTTTTTCTGCCATTTCTTTCGCCTGAGAAAGCAAATACAATATTTCATGCCGATCCTTTTTTTGCATTGCTTGTACTCCATCTTGAAAAGGCGAACGCACTTCCCCAATAACAAATGTTTTCCCATAAATCTGTGCAGCAACTTTCAATTTTGTTCCTAAAGTCGGCTCTTGTATCCAATTGATTGCAATTTTATATGACTTTTTCTGCATTATTTTTATCTCCTTTTTATTATAAACAATGTAAACAAATCACAATCTTCCAAAAAATCCTTATTTCTGTCCGGCAACCACCCGAACAATTCCGTTTCCATCCGTCTGCTGGATAATCTGGGAGAAGCCCTGCTGCCGCAGAATGGCTGCAACATCCTGCTCCTGTCCTTTTCCGATTTCATACACCAGCCAGCCCGATTTCCGCAGAGCAGAGCCCCAGTTTGCAGAAATGTTGCGGTAAAAATCCAGCCCGTCTGCTCCCCCATAGAGGGCAGTTTCTGGCTCAAATGTAACTTCTGGCTGCAACTGCTGCATATCCACCTCGGTCAGATAGGGCGGATTGCAGGTGATGACATCATATCCCGTATACAAATCCGGCAGAGTAGCATCTAATACATCGCCCTGCACAGGCTGTATCTGCGGTGCATACTGCTGCAAGTTCTTCTGTAAATAGGAAAACGCTGCGGATTCCCGTTCGATGGCAGCACCGGAAACCTCTGGTAACTGCGTTGCAATCGCTGCCGGAATACAACCGCTGCCACTGCACAGGTCTAATAAACGGGTTTGTGGCTGTCCGCTCCGCAGCGTACAGACCACATCCACTAAAGTTTCTGTATCTGCTCGGGGAATCAAAACGCCCTCCCCAATCTCGAACGACAAGCCGTAAAACTCCCAGCTGCCGAACAGATATTGCAAGGGATAGTGAACTGCTCGCCGCTGGCAGAGCGTTTCCGCCTGCATCACAATCGCCTCTGGCACGGGCAATTCTCCATCCATGAGCAGTTGCGGCAATGGCTTCCCCAAGAGAAATTCCAACAGAAATCCAGACTCTATCCCAGCATCTTCAATGCCCGCAGCCTGTAACCGCTGCCGGATGGTCTGGTATAAGGTTCGCCGTGTCATCGTTACCACTCGTCTTCCTCCAAATTGTCCGGAATGCATGGCTTTAATGCTGCAATTGCACATTCAATCTGGCTGGCATCGGGTTCTCTGGTGGTAATCCGCTGAATCTGCAAGCCCGGAAATGAGAGTGCCCTTGTAATCCAGCTGTCACTTCTTCCGGCAATGCGAATAAATTCATAGGAAATGCCAACCACCAACGGCAACAGCAAAATGCTCACCAAAACACGCTGCCAGACAACTGTCAACGGCACACAGCACATCACCAAAATGCTGACAATCAGCGTGATAAAAATAAAGCTCGTTCCGCAGCGTGGATGGAATCGGCAGTGTTTCTTGACATTCTCCACGGTTAGTGGGTCGCCTGCCTCAAAGCAGGCAATCGTCTTATGTTCCGCTCCGTGGTATTCATACGTCCGCCGGATGTCTTTCATACAGCCGGTAAATGCCATATAGCCCAAGAAAATGATAATTTTCAGCACGCCTTCCAGCAGTGACCGAACGAATCGGCTGTCGTCCGGAATCGCAGTGTGCGTGATGAGCAACCCAATCAAAAACTTTGGCAGGAAAATAAAGGCGAACACTGCAAACGCTACGCCAATCACCATCGAAATAGACATGATAATGCCAAATACTTTATCGCCCAGTTTGTCATTCAGCCAGCGTTCAAAGCGGTTCATTTCTTCCTGCGGTTCGTTCTCTTTTTCTTCCTCGGTCATCTGTTTCTCTGCAGATTTCATCAGGCAGCGGTAGCCATCCCGCATCGAAATCACAAAGTTAAAGCTGCCCCGTACAAACGGGCACTTCCGATACCACGGCATTTCTTTCCCGTTGTGTTCTTCCCACGTTTCTACATCAATCGTTCCATCCGGCAGCCGGCATGCCATTGCTCCCGTATGAACGCCTTTCATCATAACGCCTTCAATCAGAGCCTGTCCACCGATTTTCGAGCGGTGTTTTGCCTGCTCCGGCTTTGTTGTTTGTTTCATTCGCAATCCTTTCTCCAGTCAAAATCAAGGTCTGTCATTCTGTAAAATCACTTCGGGTGCTCCAAAGATTCAGCGTTTCCAGCAGCTGTTGTAACTGCATTTCCTGATTCGGCAGCCCCATTCCAAACGTTTTCGGGCTGCAAAAACAACGGAACAATTCCACTTTTCCTGTACTCTAAAACTGCATGGTGATCTTTCTTGTTTTCAGCAATGGAATCTGTCGGACAGATCGTTTCTGCAACGTCTGTAGAGCAAACGCCTGCTGTTTCAGCGGTGTTTTGCCTGCTCCGGCTTTGTTGCTTGTTTCATTCGCAATCCTTTCTCTCGTCAAAATCAAGGTCTGTCATTCTGTAAAATCACTTCGGGTACTCCAAAGATTCAGCGTTTCCAGCAGCTGCTGTAACTGCATCTCCTGATTTGGCAGCCCCATTCCAAACGTTTTCGGGCTGCAAAAACAGCGGAGCAATTCCACTTTTCCTGTACTCTAAAACTGCATGGTGATTTTTCTTGTTTTCAGCAATGGAATCTGCCGAACAGATAACTTCTGCAACGTCTGTAAAGCAAATGCCTGCTGTTTCAGCGGTGTTTTGCCTGCTCCGGCTTTGTTGCTTTCGCAATCCTGTCATTCTAAATCACTTCGAGTACTCCAAAGATTCAGCGTTTCCAGCAGCTGCTGTAACTGCATTTCCTGATTCGGCAGCCCCATTCCAAACGTTTTCGGGCTGCAAAAACAGCGGAGCGATTCCACTTTTCCCGTGCTCTGAAACTGCATGGTGATTTTTCTTGTTTTCAGCAATGGAATCTGCCGGACAGATAACTTCTGCAAGGTCTGCAAAGCAAATGCCTGCTGTTTCATTGGAATGGTCAACAGGCTAAATCGGGAAACCAACAGCCGTTCATGCGTTGTCACTGCCAAAAAACCATAGGTCTGTTCCAAAGATGAGAGATACCGCTCTGAAAAGCCCACATAAACCGGAAATTGATACTGTTCTTTCGGCTCTAGCAGGGCAGTCAATGCAGCATGCATCAAGTTCCTGTCCAGTTTTCTCATCCTTCGCCCCCATCTGCTTCCAGTGCCTCAACCAGAAAGCTGACTGGACGGAATCCATCATTACAGGACAGCAGAACCAACTTCGGATTTTTCATCCAGCCATCATAGAAGTTTTCGCCGCCATGTGCCAACGCCATCACAAACGGGGACAGCGTATTCCATGCACTTTCACAAAAATCTGCTGGCTTCTCACAGCCGTTTGTTACCCAAACTTGCCCAATCGAAACCATGCAAGGCGTTTCCAATGGATTTTCGTACTGCTCCATCAAATCCGGATATTCCGTTCTCCGCAAGGCGGTAATCCTGCATTTTTTCATATGCCTGCTCCTTACAACAAGTGGTCGGACATCGCTGGCAGTGTAATAATGACCGTTGTTCCCTTGCCCAGTTCACTTTGAATGTCCAGTTTTCCGTGATGCATGGTAATGATTTCATTTGCCACAGCAAGCCCGATGCCAGACCCTCTTCGGGTATGATTCGCCTTGAAAAATTTCGTCTTGACTTTCGGCAGGTCGGCAGCACTGATGCCCACGCCATTATCTGAAATCCGCACCTGAATTTGTTCTGCAACCGCTTCTGCACTGACTGTGACCAGTCCGCCAGGGTTGGAATATTTCAGGGCATTGTCAATGACGTTGATAAACACCTGTCGAATCCGGTTTTTATCCCCGTAGACAAATGGCAGCATTTCCGGTTCTTGGTAAATCATCCGAATATGTTCCCGCTTTGCCTTCTCCATGTAAATCAAGACGGCATCGCCCAATTCTGCCAAAATATCCATGGGTTCGGGCTGTACCGTCAACCGTCCGCTCTGCATCCGAGAGAAGTCCAGCAACTCTTCCACCATTCGGGAAAGTCGTTCTGTTTCGTTGACAATCACGTGCATCCCCTTTTGCATCGTTTCCGCATCAATGTCCAGACAGAGCGTTTCTGCCCAGCCTTGAATTGCCGTCAATGGTGTCCGCAATTCATGGGAAACAGAGGAAATGAACTCGTTTTTCATCGCCTCGGTTTCAGAAAGAGCAGATGCCATATCATTGACCGCCTTGCACAAATCCCCGATTTCATCTTGCGGAATCGGCGTGATTCGCTGGGAGAAATCCCCCTGTGCAAATTTTTTTGTAACCGCATTGATGCGGTTGATGGGTCGGACAATCGACCGCAGGAAAAAAGAACCTGTAATGGTCAGCAGCAGCAAAACCCCAATGCAAACGATGGTAATCATCGTTGTATAGTCTCGCAAAGTCGCATCAATCTGCGACATGGACGAAACCACCCGAATCGCATTGTATTCCGGCTGCATAGCGGAGATATTCACACTCACCGCCATGACGCGTTCCCCGTTCTGCCTGCCAGTCCATGTTCCTGTTTCGGATTCCATCGCCGTTTCATAGTCCGGCATCGCCGTCCCTGTATCAGGAGCAAAGCCAGAGGTTGTCAGCGTCACTCTGCCCTTGGAATTGATTGCCATCAGTTCCATGCGTTCCTTGTCGGAAAAGTTTTCAAACGTACTTCGCAGGTCTGCCGAAAAATTCGAGCCGGTATCCTGTGAATAACGAGTCAGTACCGTTGTCACAGAAGAAATCTTCGTAGTAAGATACTGCTCCGCCGAATTGTAATAATAGTGCTGTAAGGTATAAATCACCGACAGTTCCACAATCAACAGCACCAAAAATACAACGCCTAAATTGCTAATGAGCCAGCGAACCGTAATGGTATTTTTTCGGGAACTGCGGCGTTTTTTCTGTGTTGCATCAGCGGTCATCTGGGTCATTCCACTTATATCCATAGCCCCAAATCGTTGTGATATACTTTGGATTCGAAGGCTGGTCTTCAATCTTCATGCGAATGCGGCGGATGTTGACATCCACAATTTTATCATCGCCGTCATACTGTTCGCCCCAGATGTGCTGTAAGATGCTGGAGCGGTCGAGGGCGGTATTTTTGTTCTTCAGAAAATATTCCAACACCTGATATTCAATCTGTGTCAGTTCAATGGGCTTTTCCTGTTTGTGCAACGTCCGGTTGACCAGATTCAGCACAAATGGTCCGCTTTTTAAGACGGATTTCTGTTTATCGCTCATGGAACTCATGCAGACACGCCGATAAATCGCATCGACTCGTGCTGTCAGTTCCGATGGGGAAAACGGCTTTGTAATGTAGTCATCTGCTCCAATCATTAAGCCGTTGACTTTGTCCATTTCTTGCGTCTTGGCGGACAGCATGATAATTCCAATGGTGGAGCTTCGCTTCCGCAGCTCCTTGCATACCTGAAAACCGTCTATGCCGGGCATCATAATGTCCAGCAAGACAATATCAAAATTTCCGTTGGCAGCATCAAACACCCGCAGGGCTTCTTCCCCGCAATTGACATCATACACTTCATAGCCAACTCGTTTCAGATTGATGACAACAAATTCTCGGATGACATCTTCATCCTCACAAACTAAAATGCGTTTCATAAAACGGTTGTTTCCCCTTTCTGCTTTTGATGATTGGCTGTCCGTCCGCAATGTTACGATAAAAAGACAAAATACCCCAGCAGGTCGCCAACGGTTCTTGCCCGTTCATCGGTGCTGTCCTCCGGTACTTTGATAAAATAATACGCATTTCCTCTCGAATACAGCAGCTGATAGCCCTCTTCCAGTCGGCTGTCCCGATTTGCCGTATCCGTTGCCACGGAAATCCGCATCAGTTCCGGCATCTCCGCTGCACGGTCGCCCATGTAGTGATAGAATACCAGATCCCCCGTCAGATTGTCGTTCTGCACGGTGACTTCTGTCTGCCAGTTCGGCGGCAGTAAAAATGCATAGCCGTCCCCCAGACTATAATAGCCCCGTTCTTCTTCCTGCAACGTGCCGTCTTTGGTCACGGTCATCCAGCGAGTCATCCGAATCAAGTCGGAATCGGAATCCTGATAGCCGGGGAATAATCCCTGTACGGGGATTTCCGGAATGTCGTCCTGGTCAATATCCATCGTCAGCCAGCCTATTGGGCGAATTGTGCTCACCGCATCGCTGCCAGTTGGCACAAGATATGACAATTTTTTCCCGTCAAACTGTAAGACTTCTGTTTGCATCGTGGTTGCTCCAACAATGCCATCGAGATAAATCGCTGTCTGTTTGCCCTGCGTGTTGCCACAGAGTACTTGACTATATTCAGTTGTTTTCCCCTGTAAGGTCAGGCTGTAACGGGTATAGTGGTCTTGTGCATCCGGCACATAAACCGCCGCTTCCGCAGCGTGTTCCCCCTCTGCTGCCTTTAAAATCAGCAATTCTGACTGGTCGTCACCGTCCAAATCTGCAACATCAAAGCTCGAATACGAAACAGTGAAACTCTTCGCCAGCGTTCCGCCCTCGTAATTATAAACGACCAGTGCCTTGTCAGATTGGTCAACCTGCGAATAGCCGATAAT
>ENA-OPEE01002206-OPEE01002206.1-human-gut-metagenome-genome-assembly--contig:-NODE-2206-length-12570-cov-2.502677_pt1 | contig 12570 bp, 9 predicted proteins | sample MGYA00241263_ERZ501506 | MGnify/ENA primary metagenome ERZ501506 (study PRJEB25962, sample SAMEA2042626) | human gut metagenome | biome: human gut; feature: human-associated habitat; material: faeces...
CGAAGAAAAACTGAACGAAGTGGTAGCTTCTACTATGGTAGGTGGTGCTACTCTGACTAAGTTGCTGGGTACTTCTGCATGGTATGCACCGGGTGCAGCAGGAGCATTCGTAGTTGAATCTATCCTTCACGACCAAAAGAAGATGATCCCTTGTTCAGTATATCTGGAGGGAGAATACGGTGAATCAGACATTTGCATCGGTGTTCCTGTAATCCTTGGCAAGAACGGTATCGAAAAGATCGTTGAACTGGATCTGAACGCTGACGAAAAAGCTAAGTTCGCTGCCAGCGCAAAAGCTGTTCACGGAACAAACGCTGCTTTGAAAGAAGTAGGTGCTCTGTAATTAGCAATCCCCTTACATTTATATAAGCTAAGAAAGGCTGTCCTCCACTATGAGGGACAGCCTTCTTTCTTTTCTATCCAATAGTTGTCATTCACTCTTTACATTCTGAGAAACCCACATTCCAATGTCCTGTTTACTCAAAGCAGCCGCCATAAGGTCCGGAAACTTATCCGGAGTACAGGCAAATGTCGGCACTCCTATGGAAGCGAGAAACTCAGCATGCCCCTTGTCGTAGGACGGAGCACCGTCATCGTTCAACGCCGGAAGGACAATCAACTGCACACCGCTATTGACCAACGAGACAAATTTCTTTCTCATTTCTCTGGAGTCTCCTCCTTCGTAAAGGTCAGTCACCAACACCATCACCGTGTCCTGCGGACGGGTAATGACTCCCTGACAATAAGTCAGCGCACGGGCTATATCGGTTCCTCCCCCGAGCTGTACCCCGAAAAGCAGATCCACGGGATCTTGCAAATCATCCGTCAGATCAACGACTGCCGTATCAAAAACCACCATACGGGTAGATACCGCCGGAATGGATGCCAACACAGAACCGAATATGCCGGAATAAATGACCGATGTCCCCATAGAACCGCTTTGATCCAGACACAGGATAATGTCTTTCATCGCTTTCCGTTTACGCCCGTAGCCAATACGGATTTCGGGAATAATCGTCTTATAGTCCGGTTGGTAGTTTTTCAGGTTCTTGGTAATGGTCGTTTTCCAGTCTATTTCATTGTAACGCGGGTTCCTGCGACGGCTGGAACGGTTCAAAGCACCGGTTACCGCCTGTTGCGTAGGAGCCGACAGTTTGCGAAGCAACTCCTCAACCACCTTGCGGACTACCTGGCGTGCCATCTCCTTATTCTTTTCGGGAATCACCCGGCTTAACGACATCAGGGTGGCAACCAGATGAACATCGGGGACGACCGTTTCCAGCATTTCTTTTTCGGTAAGCAGACTAGTCAGATTCAGACGTTTTATAGCATCCCGCTGAATCACTTGTACCACTGTCTGCGGAAAGAACTCACGGATATCTCCAAGCCATCGGCTTACTTTGGGAGCCGAGGAACCCAGCCCCCCTCTTCTGTCACTATCATATACAGCTTCCAGAGAATGGTCTATCCGCTGTTCTTCCAGATTCAATGTCACGCCTGTACCGTCAGCCTCATCACCGCCCAGTATCAGACGCCACCTTTTCAGTAATTCTTCTTCCATCTTCTTTCCTTTACTTTGTTTCCAGTCCCAATAATTGACGAATCACGGGGATTACCTTCTTTGCTTCTTCCCGATTCAGACATTCATTCTCCGTTACCGAAGCTCCTACGGCAGATGATGTGCCCGTAGAATCCGTACGACGGGCTTTCTCACCCAGCTTACGGCGTTCGGCAGAGGTAAATTCGCTGAAAGTACGCCTCAATACAGGCAACAGCTCCATAAATGTGTCTTTGTCCTGCGAACATACCCAGTTATTCACCAAATTCCAGAGACGGTCGTCCAGCAACAGGATCGAACCGGATGAACGCAAAAAGCCTTCGAACCAGTATGCCATATCTGCCGGAGCATTGCCAACAGAAGAATAAAAACTAAGTGTCGTCTCCATCTCCTCTGCGGAGATTTCCCCTTTGTCATTCAGCAGACGGGTAGCATAACCGGACAACAACGGATGCACATTGGCAGAAGAACGTACCTGACCGATGAAATTGCGCCACATCAGGTTCAGTTCTTCCCGATTCAGAATGGAGAGCGCATAGTCCGTGGCAACCAATTTATTCAGAAGATCACCGGCAGCCTCTTCATCGATATTGATACACACCAATACACCACCCGCAAGAATACGGGCAATCATGGCTTCAAGCATATCACCGACCTTCGAGAAATCAAGATCACGCACGTTTCCGTAACGGACGATATTCACCAGATCGGGGACCGCCTCCATCATTTCCAGAATATCGGTGGAAGCAGCCGAAAGACGGTCCAACTGTACGGTCATCGCTTCTACCAACGCCGGAAGATCGGCGGGGAGGACCGTACTCAACAAAGCTGTCAGTTCCGGGATATGCTGAATCTCCGCCATCTGTTTCAGCAGATATTTCTGCGTAGCTTCCATCAACGTGTTTCCCCAGATAGCCCGTTCAATGATTTGGATGATTTGTTCCGGTTTGTGATACAAGGTCCATTTTTCCTTGAAAGTACCTTTCCCGTCTATCCGTCCGAGGATAGTCCAGTCGATGCCCAGCAGTTGCAGGCGATGGAAGAAGATACTTCGCTCCAGATCATTCGGCTTGCGGAGGTCTAATATCAGTTCTTTGATCTCGGCGGTGAACGGAACACGCAGACGTTTTTGTATTTTCTCCACGTCTACCAGCAGAGGTACTTTGGGAACGTCATCAGGTACACTTCCCAAACGGTTGCTGATGATCAGTTCTTCTTTGATAATCTGCAACAAAATATCATCTCCGAAGCCCATCACCGTAGTGACGGCTTCGTTATATTCATTCAGAGAAGGATAAGGCAGATCTCTCAAAGCAGCCGTCACCTGTGCCAGACGGACGGTTTCAATAACATGGGCTACCGAGATATCCATATTCTTCTGCCGCAGCAGAGAGGCGATCCGGCTCACCCAAAGCGTGCCATCATCCTCCGGATGATGCCAGAGATAATGATACCAGCCCGGAGATTCGATTCCCGCACCGTACCCGCTGCGGAAAGCAAGCCGGTCATACGTCCACGGAATCCATGTACATTCTACCTTTACTTTGGGAAGTCCCTTCAGTAGTTCATTATCGTCCTTTACTTTGGGCATATCGTCCAGTGCGGGTACATGCCATGCACCACAGACGACGACAATGCGTTCGAAATTCTCCTTCTGTGCCGCACGTATCATTTTACGCATCCACGCTTCACGTATCAGGTCACGCGGAGAGGTGTGCCCCGGAAGTTCTTCCCGAAGAGCAGTCACAGCCTCTTGTACCGCCTGAAAGATATCGGCAGGTTCTTGCCGGTGTTCAATCATAGTTTCCCACCAGGATTCACCATCAGTAAATCCTGCGGCATGAGCCAGCCAGTCGAACGGGTCGCCGGCTTCTGCGACTTCAGCGGTCGTTTCCGTCTCCTGTTCAGAGGTCTTTTGTGCCCGAAGAGCCAGCGAATAGACCAGAGGCAAGTCGAAAAAGCGGAAAGGTATCCGGTTCTGTACGGCATAACGCATCGCCTGCCACTCGGGCGAGAACTCCGCAAAAGGGTAGAACACTGCATTCTGAGGCTCGTCCGGCTGGTATGCCAGCAAAGCTACCGGAGGCGTCATCTGCGGATTTTCCACACAGGGCAGCAGCGCTTCGGCTTCTGCCGGACCTTCTACCAGAATCAGATCCGGTTGCAGTTCCTGCAAGTAGTTCAGCACATTGCGGCACGAGCCGGGACCATGATGCCTGATGCCTAGTAAATGAATAGCCATTTCTTCCTTTCTTTTTAAATCATATCCCTTGAAGCACGGTAAATATCTTTCCAGCCGTCCCGATTCTTCACGACCGTTTCCATATATTCCTGCCAAACGACTTTATCCTGTACGGGGTCTTTGACCACTGCACCCAAAATACCGGATACGAGATCTTCGGCATGAATTTCTCCGTCACCGAAATAACCTGCCATCGCCAGTCCATTGTTTACCACCGAAATAGCCTCTGCCGTGCTAAGCGTTCCGCTCGGAGTCTTCAGTTTCGTCTTACCGTCGGCAGTGGCGCCCTGACGAAGTTCACGGAAGATAGTAACGACACGGCGAATCTCCTCCAAAGCAGGCTTTTCAGCCGGGAGCTGCATTACTTTCTCAAAGTTCTCTACCCGTCGGCGCACAATATCTATTTCTTCATCAATAGAATCCGGCAAGGGAAGAATGACCGTATTGAAACGGCGTTTCAAGGCGCTTGACAGATCATTGACTCCCTTATCCCGATTATTAGCAGTAGCGATGATATTGAAACCGCGGATTGCCTGTACTTCTGTATTCAGCTCCGGGATGGGCAATGTCTTTTCAGAAAGAATGGTGATCAGTGTATCCTGCACATCGGAACCGATGCGTGTCAGCTCCTCAATACGGCCTATCTTACCTTCCTGCATAGCTTTCATTACCGGAGTTTGCACCAATGCTCCCACACTCGGCCCTTCCGCCAGCAAACGGGCATAGTTCCACCCATAACGGATCGCTTCTTCACCGGTGCCGGCCGTACCCTGCACTATCAAAGTGGAATCACCGGAAATAGCAGCGGCAATATGCTCGCTCACCCAGCTTTTCGCAGTTCCGGGCAGTCCGTAAAGCAGTAGCGCACGGTCGGTGACAAGGGTTGCCACAGCTATTTCCATCAGACGACGGTTACCTATATATTTAGGAGAAACTTCAAATCCGTTTTTCAATTTACCGCCCATCAGGTAGGTAACCACTGACTGCGGAGACATCTCCCAATTCTCCGGAACGGGATTTGTTTCATTCTGTTTCAATTCGTGAAGTTCTTCTGCAAATTGCTGTTCAGCATGTTGTCTTAATAAAGTGCTCATATCTTCTTTCTGTTTTTATTAGTCATTATTTAATAAGGTATCTATTCTCTGCTTCAAATCCATGTATTCCATCATCAACCGGCAAAAACGGGTGGAGGTATTATTCTCTTGTGCGGCCGTTGAAAGCGCTGTCTGTTCGATGGGTTTTCTCATCTCGGACGGGAAGTATAATGCCAGTTGTTCGGCTGTCTCCTTAGGGAGATAGTAATTATTCCGAAGCATCCGCTGGAATACACGGGTGGAGAATTTCATTCCCCATCCGATGCCGTCTTCGTTGAACCAGCTATCCGGAATATAGCCGCCTCTCTCTGACTGAAAAGCTATTTCCTCCCGTTGGGAGGAAGGCAATAACCCCATCAACGCGTCCGCCATTTTTTCATCCGCATTCTCCTTCAAGGTATGATATGCCCAACCGGAGTCGCTGAAATTCAGAATCGGTTTCGACAGGTCGAACAGTTTCTGAAAAGGAGGGTTCTTCGCCAGTTTGCCGGCAGCCTTCTCCGGCGCACAGTCATAAAACTCACTCCAGAAACTTAATGGAACACGTTCCGCCAACTGGCGTAACAAGAAACGATCATCCTTCTCGTTTTTATTGGAACTCACCTCTTCAAGTCCCAGTTTCTTCATTTCAGGGGTAAATTCAATCTTATCATACGACCATCCCAAAAGGAAATTGAAATGTAATTTCCCCCGCAATAATTCTTCGTATATTTTCACCAGTTCGGAGTCCGGCAGGCTACACAATAATCGCCGGGCCGTTTCTTTGACATTACTGCTCCGGTCGGTCGCCACGATCTCTTGCAGGAATGCTTCGTCTGATTTACTCAACCCCCACCGCAAACACTGAATCAGTTCATCCCGATGGGCAGCCGGCTCATTCTTCAGTTCGGTCTGCAATAAGGCAAGCCCCTGCTCCGGACTATTTTTCCTCAGGTTGGTCAACATTCGTTTCCGTTCTTCGTGAGAGGCGGTTTCCCAAGTTTCGTTGCCGGATTCTCCCCATACAGGAAATCCCATTTGCGGAAGAAGCCAACGTCCTCTTTGCCCTGTCAGCAGAGACAGCCAGTGCTGTTCCTCATACCTGTAGGGATTATTCCGGTCAAAAGCTCTTCGCAATAAAGTTTGCAGATAGGCAGGAGGGATCAATTTTCCTTTGTCGGCAGCTTTCCGGTAAGCATACAGCAAAAGATACTGATTTTTATTGAGATACAGGGAAGTAAGCAACTCTCCCACTTCACGAAGGAAGTAAGGTTTGTCTTCTTCCGGAGCTTCTGTCACATTTGCAACTCCTGCAATGGATTGCGCTTCCACTCCGGCACGTGCAAAGGCAAAGCCCAAAGCGGACTGCTGATAGAAGAGAGCTTCCGCATCCTCTGCTTTCGCCTGAATGTCGCGGAGAGTTTCTTGCAACTCTTCCGGAAAATCAGTCGTTATCAGTTCACGGGTGGCAGTGCCAAGCAATGCCACATTGATGATATGATCAGTTAAGTTCATCTTTCCAAAAATAAAATTCAGATTGATACCAGATTGTTTTCAATTCACAGGAAACGGCGTCTGCCAGCAAAAAAGCCGAGAAGGGTTTTCCGCCTGTTATAGCCAGTATGTCAACACGTGCAGTCTCTTCGATATGCACCGTAACGGCCATACCTGCGGCATCCTGTAGATAGTGCGTATTTCCGCTTGTTACCAGTCTGACATTGTCCACCAAGAGAGGAACTTCCTCCGCAAACGGATGAGTCTGCATAACCGTTCTGTAAGATTGCATGGCAACCGGTATATCGGAACACAATGAAGGCAGGAAGGTACTATCCAGCCATTTCATGTTTTGGGGCAGGGCACGCAAGGCAGCAACGCCCTGATAAAAATACAACTCTCCTTCATAGACGCCACCGGGAACCATATTAAATTCCGGCAACGCTCCGGGAGCCAGAAAGTTTAAATAGAGGGCCATACGGTGACTGGACTTCCCGTACAACCAGAAAGTTTCTGTCCGCAGCTCATTTATTTTCCGGCTTCTGGTATGCAAAACGATCCATTGGTCTGCCACCGGCACGCCGGACATCACTTCTTCCTTCGCCTGCGGATATCCTACCTGAGTACGGATTTCCGTTTGCCACTCAGCAGAAAGAGAATCCAAATTCTTATAACTTTCTGTCAGAAGATACAGTTTACTCAATTTGTCGGTAAGCTCATATTTCCAACTGTCTGTATAGTAATTGATTTCCTGTGGCGATCGTAACCTGCCCGCCAATCCACCGGCCTGCGCATCAATCATCCTGCGGGATATGGGTTCAAATAGTGTATATGCTCTTTCCGGGATATTCAGCAGCCCGTTGCGGAGCAAGTCTTTCATCCAGATCTGAAGATCATCAATTCCGGCCAGTACCTTCTGATGGCGCACGGCCTGCCTCTTGGCCTGTGCCGCTTCATCCACCGGAGTTTCCGATTTCTCTTTCTGTTCTTTCTTCTCCGCCTTCTCTTCACGTTTGGAGAGCCATGCCGTTACCCAGTCCGGTTCCTCCGCTTCCTTGAAAAGATCAGCATGGGAAGCATACATAAATAAAAGCCCCAACCCATGTTTACACGGAAACTTACGGCTGGGACAAGAACATTTGAATGCAATATTCTTTGTATCAACTACTGTTTGATAAGGCGTTTTTCCACTTCCTTGGCAGTGTCCCCAGATGGCGCGGTCACTATGCTCCAGAAGTACCCACTTAGTCCGGTTCGCCAACCCTTTTCCTGCTTTGACAGACGCAGCGTCCGGAGCGAGTTGAGTGATTTGTTCTTCTGTCAGATTTAATAACATTATAGTATGTTTATCATGTTTCAAAATACAAGTATAGCATATTTTCCAAAGAGAAGCATTTAAAAAAAGCTAATTCATTTTGCGTTTTCACAGAAAGCACATACATTTGCATCGTTGTTTATGCAATTATTGTTTAAGTCAACAAGTACAAAAAAATGAACTATTTCAATAAACAATTTATATGATAACGGGGTTATTTAAAAAAGAAGTATCACCTTATTAATATGTAAGATGCGATGAAAAAACTATTTCTTCTGACAATTCTGTTGAGCCTGACTTTTATAGTAAAAGCGCAAAGCTTCCTAAGCCTAGATAGTTGCCGCGCATTAGCTCTTGCCAACAACAAAGATCTGTTGATAAGCAATGAAAAAATAAATGCCGCTCATTATCAGCACAAAGCTGCATTTACCAATTACCTGCCCAGTTTCTCGGCTACGGGAACTTACATGAGAAATCAAAAAGAATTTTCATTATTGAACAATGACCAGAAAGCGGCGCTTTCGGGATTGGGGACTAATCTGGCCGGTCCATTACAACAAGCCGCAGGAATTATCGCTCAATTACATCCGGAAATTGCATCCCAGATTCCAGCCTTGGGCGCTAGCCTGACTTCGGCTTTTAATGAAGCCGGAAGTTCACTGGTCGATGCACTCCGCACCGATACGAGAAATGTATATGCAGGTGCCATCACGCTGACACAGCCATTATACATGGGCGGCAAAATCCGTGCATATAATAAAATCACAAAGTATGCCGAAGAATTAGCGCAACAGCAACATCAAGGAGGCATGCAGGAGGTTATCATGAGCACTGACCAGGCTTACTGGCAAGTCATATCCTTAGTGAACAAGAAGAAACTGGCCGAAGGCTATCTCAAACTTTTGCAGCAGCTGGACAGCGATGTGGAAAAGATGATTGCCGAAGGAGTTGCCACAAAAGCCGACGGTTTGTCCGTGCGTGTGAAAGTCAACGAAGCGGAAATGACACTGACTAAAGTGGAAGACGGATTAAGCCTGGCCCGAATGTTGTTGTGTCAACTATGTGGCATTGATCTCAGCTCTCCTATCACGTTGGCAGACGAAAATATGGAGGACATTCCACTGCTCACACCGGAGACCCACTTCGACATGTCCACCGCTTACGCCAACCGTCCGGAGATACGCAGCCGTGAACTGGCTACTCAGATTTATAAACAGAAAATAAATGTTACCCGCGCCGAACATCTTCCGTCCATTGCGTTGATGGGAAATTATATGGTGACCAATCCTTCCGTATTCAACAGCTTTGAGAATAAATTCAAAGGAATGTGGAATGTGGGCGTTATGGTACAGATACCTATCTGGCATTGGGGGGAAGGCATTTACAAGACCAAAGCCGCCAAGGCAGAAGCACGAATCGCACAATATCAGCTTCAGGATGCGAGAGAAAAGATCGAATTGCAAGTTAACCAATCCGCTTTTAAAGTAAAGGAAGCCAGCAAAAAACTGGTAATGGCAACCAAGAATATGGAAAAGGCTGACGAAAATCTCCGTTATGCCACCTTAGGCTTCAAAGAAGGGGTCATTGCCACCAGCAATGTCCTGGAAGCACAAACGGCATGGCTGTCCGCCCAATCGGAAAAGATTGACGCACAAATCGACGTGAAGCTGACGGAGATTTATCTGAAGAAGTCTTTGGGAACGCTGAAATAAATAAGATTCGGAAAAATAAAGTTAAGAACCCAATCAGAAACAACCCAATCTCTAACCAACTCACAATCTATAAATCACAATCCATAAATCATAATTCATAAATCATATGGCACCTATAAAATCACAAAACAGCAATATGCTGCTTGCATTTCTTACTTTACTGGGAGTTATTGCAATCGTTGCAGTCGTTGGCTTTTTCATGCTTCGCAAAGGCCCTGAGATTATTCAGGGGCAGGCTGAAGTTACTGAATACCGCGTCTCAAGCAAAGTTCCGGGACGTATACTGGAGTTTCGTGTTAAAGAAGGACAAAGCGTAAATGCCGGCGACACGCTGGCTATTCTCGAAGCTCCCGATGTAGTGGCTAAGATGGAGCAGGCACGTGCCGCCGAAGCTGCCGCACAAGCACAAAACGAAAAAGCAATCAAAGGCGCACGCGAAGAACAAATTCAGGCAGCCTACGAAATGTGGCAGAAAGCTCAGGCTGGTGTCACGATTGCCGAGAAATCATATAAAAGGGTCAAGAACCTGTACGAGCAAGGAGTGATGCCCGCACAAAAGCTGGACGAGGTTACCGCACAACGTGACGCTGCCATTGCCACTGAAAAAGCAGCCAAAGCACAATATACAATGGCAAAGAACGGTGCGGAACGCGAAGACAAGATGGCTGCCGAAGCACTGGTGAACCGTGCAAAAGGAGCTGTTGCCGAAGTAGAATCTTATATTAAAGAAACGTATCTGATTGCTCCGGCAGCCGGAGAAGTTTCCGAGATCTTCCCCAAAGTAGGCGAATTGGTAGGTACAGGTGCTCCTATCATGAACATTGCCGAACTCAATGACATGTGGGTGACTTTCAATGTACGTGAAGATCTGCTCAAGAATCTGACGATGGGAGCAGAATTTGAAGCAGTTGTTCCCGCACTGGACAATAAAACAGTCAAACTCAAAGTATATCATCTGAAAGATTTAGGTACGTACGCTGCTTGGAAGGCAACCAAAACCACCGGTCAGTTCGACTTAAAGACATTTGAAGTCAAAGCTTCCCCAATGGAAAAAGTAGAGAATCTTCGTCCGGGTATGTCCGTCATCATTAACAAATAGTCATGAAAGAGAGAAAGCAGAAATATATAGCTTTATGGCAAGTCATGCAAAGAGAATGCAGGCGGTTAGTATCACGCCCGCTCTATCTCTTCTGCATGGTCATCGCTCCGTTGTTCTGCTATATATTTTTCACGACTTTGATGGACTCGGGACTTCCGCAGAATCTTCCGGCTGGTGTGGTAGACATGGATGACTCATCCACTTCACGCAACATTGTCCGCAACCTGGATGCTTTCTCGCAAACAGGTGTCGTGGCTCATTACAGCAATGTTACGGATGCACGCATCGCTGTGCAGGAAGGAAAAATTTACGGTTTCTTCTATATCCCGAAAGGCTTGTCGGCAGAAGCACAAAGTCAGCGGCAACCCAAAATCTCTTTCTATACCAATTACTCCTATCTGATTGCAGGCTCTTTGCTATTCAGAGATATGAAAATGATGGGAGAACTTACTGCCGGCTCTGCTGCCAGAAGTATACTGTATGCCAAAGGAGCTACGGAAGATCAGGCAATGGGTTTCCTGCAACCAATCGTAATAGACACGCATCCACTGAACAATCCGTGGCTGAATTATTCGGTATACCTGTGTAACACACTGATACCGGGAGTACTCATGCTGCTTATTTTTATGGTCACCGTTTATTCTATTGGTGTAGAAATCAAAGACCGTACCGCCCGTGAATGGTTGCGGATGAGCAACAATTCCATTTACATCGCACTGGCAGGCAAACTGCTTCCGCATACGGTAGTCTTCTTCATAATGGGAATATTCTATAATGTATACCTGTATGGCTTTCTGCATTTCCCTTGCAACAGCGGCATTTTTCCGATGATATTCGCCACACTCTGCCTCGTCTTGGCATCTCAGTGCTGCGGTATTGTCATGATAGGTACACTGCCTACACTCCGCCTCGGATTAAGTTTCGCCTCCTTGTGGGGAGTGATTTCATTCTCTATCTCCGGTTTTTCTTTTCCGGTGATGGCGATGAATCCTGTCTTGCAGGCTCTGAGTAATCTGTTTCCGTTACGTCATTATTTCCTGATTTACGTAGATCAGGCGCTCAACGGGTACAGTATGGCCTATTCATGGTCCAACTATATGGCATTACTAATATTCATGATGCTTCCTTTCTTTGTGGTCCACCGCTTGAAAGAAGCATTGGTTTACTATAAATACATACCCTAATGAAAGATATAAAATTTAAAGATAAGATAGCCCAAGGCATCAACGACCTGTTTTATATCTGGAAGCGGGAGTTCCAGACAACTTTCCGTGACCAGGGGGTACTGATTTTCTTTATTCTCGTCCCACTCGGTTATCCGTTATTGTACAGCTTTATCTATGACAATGAAGTAGTACGCGAAGTTCCTGCCGTTGTAGTCGATGACTCGCATTCATCCCTGAGTCGCGAATATCTCAGAAAAGTGGATGCTACACCGGACGTTCAGATCATTGCCTATTGTGCCGATATGGAGGAAGCCAAGCAGATGCTGAAGAACCGCCTCGCCTATGGCATTATCTATATACCTTCAGATTTTAGTGACAACATTGCCAAAGGGAAGCAGACACAAGTCAGCATCTACTGCGATATGAGCGGATTGTTGTATTATAAATCCATGCTGATCGCCAATACAGCAGTTTCACTGGATATGAATAAAGATATAAAGATCGCGCGTAGCGGTAACACGACCGAACGACAGGATGAAATCACCGGCTACCCGATAGAATATGAAGAGATTTCCATATTCAACCCCACAGCAGGTTTTGCAGCCTTCCTGATTCCTGCCGTATTGGTATTGATTATACAGCAAACATTATTGCTCGGCATCGGACTTGCAGCGGGAACCGCCCGTGAAAATAACCGGTTTAAGGATCTTGTGCCCATCAACCGACATTATAACGGTACACTACGAATTGTGCTTGGCAAAGGATTGAGTTATTTCCTTGTATACGTACTAGTATCGTTTTACGTGCTGTATATCGTGCCAAGACTATTCAGCCTCAACCAGATCGGACAACCCAGTTCATTAGTATTATTTGTTGTCCCCTACCTTGCGGCTTGTATTTTCTTTGCCATG
>ENA-OPEE01002217-OPEE01002217.1-human-gut-metagenome-genome-assembly--contig:-NODE-2217-length-12518-cov-3.088021_pt1 | contig 12518 bp, 10 predicted proteins | sample MGYA00241263_ERZ501506 | MGnify/ENA primary metagenome ERZ501506 (study PRJEB25962, sample SAMEA2042626) | human gut metagenome | biome: human gut; feature: human-associated habitat; material: faeces...
CTATGTATAGTAAAGGTAAGTTCAATGACTTAATTAATTCTTATGGAATGGTAATTATGGATGAATGTCATCATGCAGCATCCAATACCTCTATGGAACTGTTACAGAGAATTAATGCAAAATATGTATATGGTGTTTCTGCGACGCCGAAGCGTGGGGATAGTTTAGATAAAATTATCTATATGCTGCTTGGACCGCTTCGTCATAGATTTACAGCATTGGAGAGAGCACAGGAGCAGGGAATAGGACATTACTTTGTGCCAAGGTATACAAGGGTAGTAGACACAGTTGACAGCAAAGATGATATTAACAAAGCGTATAGTCTGATTAGTACTAGCAGGGTTCGTAATGAAATGATTATAGATGACGTAAAGAAGAGTGTTGCGCAGAAACAAACACCGGTTATATTAACCAGATTTAAAGAACATGCAAAACTTTTGTATGATGCGTTGAAAAATGAAGCTGACCATGTATTTCTTTTATATGGGGATAATTCAGATAAGGAAAATGCAGAGATACGTGTTAAGTTGAAGCAGATTCCTAAAAATGAAAGTCTTATTTTGGTTGCAACTGGACAAAAAATAGGAGAAGGATTTGACTTTCCAAGACTTGACGTATTGATGCTTGCTGCACCGGTATCTTTTGAGGGGCGTCTGGAACAGTATGTAGGAAGATTGAATCGTGACTATGAGGGTAAAGATTCTGTTTATGTATATGATTATATTGATGCCCATGTGAGATTCTTTAATAAAATGTATGGCAAAAGGTTGAAAACTTACAAGCGTACCGGATTTTCCATATGGACGGGCGATGTACGGTCTAAGCAGATAATTAATGCAATATATGATTCTGGTAATTATAAAGAAAAATTTGAGCAGGATATTGTGGAAGCAGAGAAATCAATTGTGATTTCCAGTCCGGACATACGACAGGTCGAGATTGACAGACTGTTATTACTGGTCAAAGATCGTCAGGAACAAGGGGTAAATGTGACGGTTATTACAACAGACCCAGAAGAAGTGATTTATGGTAGTGCGGATGTATGTTATCACTTGATTAAGTTGATGAAACAAGTGGGCATAAATGTAGTGGCCAAAACAGAAGTCGGAGAAAGATTTGCCGTTATAGATGATGAGTTGGTATGGCATGGCGGAATGAATCTGCTTGGCAAGGTAGATATATGGGATAATTTAATGCGAATTAAAAATCATCAAGTAGCGGCAGAATTGTTAGAAATTTCGCTTGGTACCACAAGAGAATTTGAAGGAGGCTAATAATTGTTATTCAAATTATCTCGGTTCGGGCGAATGCAGCAGACGTATTATAGAATACAGGATTTTGGTGTTAAGTTTTCGAAAATATTTTTCGTGTTCTTGACAAAAACACATGTAGCAACTATAATTAAATTACCTGATAGGTAATATGGCGAAAGGAGGGAGGACTTGGAATTAGTTTATACAGATGCAAAAACGGAGAAACAATGTACGAGTTTAAAGGTAGCAAGAAAGTTGTTTGGTGGAAATGCTGCACTTGCAAATAGCCTTTTTGCAAGAATAAATGCTTTGAAGCAGGCAGAAACTATTAAAGATATTATAGTCCAACCAACCTTTCACTTTCATAAACTTGAAAATAAAGGTGGAAGAAATTTGGATGGATATTTTGCAATTGATGTGAAATCAAGAAAGGATCAGTGGCGCATAATAATAGAACCACTAAATGAAAATAAGGAACCATATGTTCCGTGTAATATTAATGAGATATCGCAAAATGTGAGGATTGTTGAGATAACGGAGGTGAGCAAACATTATGAGTAATTACATTGAGTATAATGATACGATTGCATTTCACCCAGGATATTATATTAAAGAAATTGTGGAAGAAAGTGGATTGACTCAGGAAGATTTTGCAAAGAGATTAGATACTACGCCGAAGAATTTAAGTTTGTTGATTCGTGGGGAGCAGAGCTTATCTATTGATATTGCAATGAAGCTTTCTAGAATGCTTGGTACTAGCGTAAATTATTGGCTTAATTTGCAGAATTCTTATGATGCTTTGATTGCAGAATTTAAATCACAAGAAGAATTGCTGGAAGAAAGAAAAGTATTTGAATTATATGACTACAAATATTTTAGAGAGAATTATGGGCTTCCGGATTTGCCTAGAAAAAAGGATGAACAGATTAAAGCGGTTCGTGAATTTCTGAAGGTTGCAACATTAACAGTGTTTACCAAGAGAGATATGGCAGTAAACTTTAGAAGTTCAACAGAAGCATTAGAAGAAGCTAGTACAGTTAAGGCAAATACTATGGTTCAGATCGCAACTAATAAGGCATTGGCTGTAGATGCACCCAAATTTAATAAAAAGAAATTTGAAACTGCGGTACATTATGCGCTGACATTGACTAAAAATCATAGCGAATTTTATCCATTGATTCGAAAAGCTTTCGAGGAGGCTGGTGTTATCTTTGTAATACTTCCTAATATTGTTGGCTCAAAGATTAATGGAGCTACCAAAAAAATTGGTGATAATATAATGTTGATGGTTAATGATAGAAGACTTTATTCAGACTCATTTTGGTTTACATTGTTCCATGAGATTGGTCATATTATTAATGGTGATTATGGAATATCGTTTGAGAAAGAATCTGGGGAACAAGAGCATGCTGCTGACTTGTTTGCGGAGGATAGTCTCATTCCAAGAGAACAGTATAATAATTTTGTGGCAAGAGGAAGATTCGGATTAAAAGATATTATTTGTTTTGCAGAATCGATTAACAGAGATCCTGGCATTGTATTAGGAAGATTGCAGAATGATGGTTTGGTCGGATTTGATGATTGGACAATGAAGCCAATAAGACATAAGTATAGGGTTAAAATGGCGTAATATCATAGTAAAAGATTGAAGAACCGATTATGTGAGTTGGGTTCATGATGTGAAGCAGCGTTATGTGTCCGCACAGATAAAATCAGCGGTCAAAGTAAATACAGAGCAGCTTTTCTTTAACTGGCAGTTGGGGCGGGATTTGGTTGAGAGAAAAGCAGAGGAGAAATGGGGAAAAGGAATTGTGGAGCAGCTTAGTCTTGATCTGCAGAATGAATTCCCCAAAGCGAAAGGATTTTCAGCAAGAAATCTTTGGAATATGAAAAAATGGTATCTATTCTATTCCGGAAAGGAGAACTTTTCAGAACTGGCACATCATATGGAGGAAAGTATCGATATGAAAAGCCTAAAACTGCAGCAGGTTGGTGAGAAACTAGAGCAAAATGAAAAACTGCAACAGCTTGTTGCAGAAATTAAATTTCCTTCTGTTTTTGGATTTGTGCCATGGGGACATCATATAGAAATAGTTACAAAGTGCAAAACGATAGAAGAGGCTTTGTTCTATGTCAGAAAAACGATAGAGGAGAGTTGGAGCAGAAGTGTCCTGATTGATCATATAAAGGCTCATTTATATCAATCTTCAGGTAATGCCTTGACGAATTTTGCTGAAAAACTTCCGACAATACAGGGAAAACTGGCACAGGAGATTGTCAAGGATACTTATGATTTTGGATTTGTTTCATTACCGGCAGGATATGATGAAAAAGAATTAGAGGATGCTTTGGAACAGAACATAACAAGATTTTTGCTGGAACTTGGATCTGGTTTTGCCTTTATAGGACGTCAGAAAGAGATTATTGTAGCAGGAAAAACCAGAAAGATTGATATGCTTTTTTATCATATAAAACTTCGATGCTATGTTGTCGTTGAGTTAAAAGCGGTATCGTTTGAACCGGAATTTGCCGGAAAACTGAATTTTTATGTGAATGCAGTAAATCAGTTAATGAAAACGGATGATGACAATCCGACAATAGGATTGCTTATATGCAAGGATAAGGATCAGACAGAGGTACAGTGGGCATTTCAGGGAATTGAAACTCCTATGGGAGTTGCAACCTATGATAACATTCGGATGAATGAGATTAAGTCTCAGCTGCCATCGGAGGAAGCTATTCAGAAACGCCTGGAACAGGCGGAAGAAGAATATCTGCTGAAATTGCAGGAAAAGAATAAGTAGATTTGATACAATGGCATCGTTATAAAGGAGTCACTAAAGTCGCTAAGTGGCTCTTTTTTTAATGCGATAAATCGCACCAATATACTGCGAAACATGATTCTAAAGAGATTATTTTTAATATTACCCCCCACAAATTTGAGAAAAACTCTCACCTGCACCTATTGATTTTTACCTCAAAATTCAGTAATATAAAAGAGGTTAGACAAGACTAACCAAAAAGTGAATAAATCATGTGGACTCCTCGTATTAGGTTGTGAATCCTGAACGCATCCTATGCAGAATTGAATGAAATTCTTGCGGGGAGTACTATTATTTTGCGGAAAAGGAGATAGTGTTACGATGAATTTCTTGGAAATTGAAAAAGTAGTTGGACGTGAGATTTTGGATTCGAGAGGCAATCCGACGGTAGAAGCAGAGGTAACTTTGGTAGATGGAACCGTGGGAAGAGGTACTGCTCCAAGTGGTGCGTCTACAGGTGAGTTTGAGGCACTGGAACTGAGAGACGGAGACAAGGACCGTTATCTTGGCAAGGGTGTTGAAAAAGCTGTCAACAACATCAATACTGTGATTAATGAGGTTCTTACTGGTTTAGATGCGTCTGATATTTATGCCATTGATAAGGTAATGATTGATGCAGATGGTACGAAAGATAAATCAAAGCTTGGCGCCAATGCGATTTTGGCTGTGTCAATTGCAACAGCAAGAGCGGCATCTATTGCGTTAGACATTCCGTTGTACCGCTTTTTGGGTGGCATTTCCGGCAACCGTCTTCCGGTACCTATGATGAATATTTTAAATGGTGGTGCTCACGCAGATTCAGCTGTTGATACGCAGGAATTTATGATTATGCCGGTTGGCGCGCCATCGTTTAAAGAAGCGCTTCGCTGGTGTGCAGAGGTTTTCCATAAGTTGAAATCTCTGATTAAAGATATGGGAGATGTAACAGCGGTTGGTGATGAAGGTGGATTTGCACCAAACAAACTTACTTCCGATGAAGAAGCTATTGAGAAAATTCTGGAGGCTGTTAAGGCTGCCGGATTTGAACCGGGAAAAGATTTTATGATTGCTATGGATGCAGCTTCTTCCGAATGGAAATCGGAAAAAGGAATTGGTTATTATAAACAGCCAAAATCCGGCAAAGAATTTACTTCGGATGAGCTGATTGAACATTGGGAATCTCTCATTGACAAGTATCCGATTATTTCTATCGAAGATGGTTTGGATGAGGAAGATTGGGAAGGCTGGAAGAAGATGACTGAAAAGATTGGTCATAAGGTTCAGCTTGTAGGAGATGACCTTTTTGTTACAAATACAGAGAGACTTTCCAAGGGTATTAAAATGGGAGCAGGTAACTCCATTTTGATCAAATTAAACCAGATTGGTTCGGTGTCAGAAACATTGGAGGCTATTAAGATGGCGCACAATGCAGGATATACAGCCATTTCTTCCCACCGCTCCGGTGAGACAGCAGACACAACTATCGCAGACCTTGCGGTAGCACTGAATACATGTCAGATTAAGACAGGTGCTCCTTCGAGATCCGAGCGTGTAGCAAAATACAACCAGCTTCTCCGCATTGAAGAAGAATTAGGTGCCAGCGCAGTGTACCCGGGTATGGATGCATTTCATGTAGGTAAATAATAGAATTAAAAACAGACGATGAAAAGATTTCCGGTACATGAATAATATATGTGCCGGAAATTTTTTGTACGTTAAAATTGAAAAGGAGGGCGGATGGTTTTGGTGCAAAGCTCAACGCAGGATATTGCGAAAACCATATTTTGGTGATATGATTATTGCAGTGTTGTGATAAAATGTTGGCTAAGCGCTGTTAAAGTGTTAGATATTTATGGGTACGGACAAAATAATACAAGGAAGGTGAATCTATGTTATTCATATGTTATCCCAAATGCTCAACCTGCAAAAAGGCAAAAAAGTGGTTGGACGAGCATCATTTAAATTACACGGAGCGTCATATTGTAGAGGAAAATCCATCGTATGATGAATTAAAAGAATGGGTTTCTAAAAGTGGGTTTCCTCTAAAAAAATTCTTTAACACAAGCGGATTGTTGTACAAGGAGATGAAGTTGAAGGATAAACTTCCGACAATGAGCGAAGATAAGCAGCTTCAATTGCTGGCAACCAATGGAATGCTTGTCAAACGTCCGCTGGTTATTGGGGATGAAGCAATTCTTGTTGGTTTTAAGGAAAATGAGTGGAGTGAAAAATTGGAATGAAAATATAAGTGAGGGGGGAATAGTATATGGAGAAAATATATATATGGATAATTGCATTAATGGTGCTTTCTGCGTTAGTAACCATTATTAAGCCGAGGATAAAAGGAAAAATGGGTGAAGCAACGGTAAGTATGTTGTTGAAAAAGTTGGACAAAAATAAGTATCAGGTAGTTAATGATGTTTTGTTGAGTGCAGAGGGTGGAAATACACGTACAACGCAGATTGATCATGTGGTTGTTTCAATTTACGGTATATTTTCAATTGAAACCAAGAATTATAAAGGACAGATTTATGGTTCGGAGTCTTCGGCAAAGTGGACACAGAACATTTACGGTCACAAATATTCATTTATGAATCCCATATATCAGAATTATGCGCATGTAAAGGCGTTAAATGCCTTGCTTCAAAGTCATGGTTATGAAAATATTCCGGTTTTCTCAATTGTGACTTTTCCCGGGGATGCTGTGCTAAAAATAAAGACAACAAAATCGCAGGTTGTGAAGTGGGGAGCAGTTACAAAGACGGTCAAAAAACTTTCTGTCCAATCGGTTCTTTCGAGAGAGGATATGGATAAGATTCTGGCAATACTTACAAATTATATGAGTACCAGGACGGATGCGCGTAAACACGTGAATGAAATAAAAGAAGCAAAATATGTTAAGAAGCAGAAAGAGAAATCAGGAATGTGCCCGAAATGTGCGGGCGCTTTAGTCTTACGCAATGGCAAATATGGCAAGTTTTATGGATGTAGTAATTATCCGAAATGCACATATACGGCACCGGTAAAATAAGATACTTTTCAAAAATAGATAAAACAAAGAGGACTTGACAAACAAAAATCTTTCTGATATGTTATAATGATTTAGCAAAGATGTTAAATGGGAAGGTATGGGGATAAAAGGAGAAAAAATATGTATCATTTTCAGTATGTAGCAAAAAAAGAGCTTAAACCGGCAAAAAAACAGCTTATGGAACTAATACACAAGGTGCAGGATGAAGTTCGAGATAATTTTACCTTTCAGTATGAATTTGTTGGGAGTGTAAAAAGAAACATGGTAACGTGGGATGTAAAGAGTAATGTTGGTTTTGACTTTGATGTAAATATCAGGGTAAATGACGATGACGAGGAGTTCGAGGCAAAAGACATTAAAAAGATACTTGTGCGTGCATTCAACAATCATGCGTGGAAGTATGGATATGATTCCTGCGAGGATAGCACTAGAGTTTTTACAATTAAAGTGAAAGATAGAAAAAATTCTAGGATTCGTCATAGTTGTGACTTTGCAGTTGTGAATGATTATGGTAACAATCGGCAGAAGTACATACGTTTCAATAAGCAAAGAAAAAATTATACGTGGGAAGAACAAACAAAAGGATTTTATTATCTTCCTGAAAAGATAAAATTTTGTAAAGATAATCAATTATGGCAGGAAGTTAGAGAGATATATTTGGATAAGAAGAATTATAATACGGACAGTGACAAGAAATCTAGGTCGATATTTGCGGAAACAATTCATGAAGTCTGCCATAGAAATGGATTTTACGATTAGCACAATAAAGGAGAGGAAGAAGGTGATGAGGACGGAGACAGTAATATTAACGAATATGTGTATGGTTTACGATGATGCGGGGAATGTTTTGGTTCAGGACAAAGTGGATAAAAAGTGGTCAGGACTTACATTTCCGGGCGGACATATTGAGAAGGGCGAATCGTTTGTAGATTCGGTTATTCGTGAAGTTTATGAGGAGACCGGACTCACGATAGAAAAGCCGAGAATCTGCGGCACAAAAGACTGGCTGCGGGATGACGGCTCAAGGTATCTTGTTGTTTTTTATAAGTCGAATCAATTCAGCGGTGAACTCAAATCCTCGCATGAAGGGGAAGTAAAGTGGATGCCGTTAGAAGAGATGAAAAAGGGAAAACTTGCAAACGGAATGGACGATATGCTTCGCGTATTTTTGGAAGAAGATATCAATGAATTTCATTACCGCAGAGAAGATGGTGTCTGGAAATATGAGCTGAAATAATGGAGGGTGTATTATGCAAATTGAGACGGAGCGTTTAATTCTTCGTGAGATGAACGAAGAAGATTTTGATGACTTATATTGTGTGCTTGCAGATTCGGATATTATGCAGCATTATCCGTATACTTTTGATGAAAAAAGAGTCCGTGGATGGATTGAAAAAAATCAGGAACGGTACCAGATTTTTGGTTTCGGATTGTGGGCTGTGTGCCTAAAAGAAAATGGAAAAATGATTGGTGACTGCGGGCTCACACTGCAACCGATTGGAAATACGATTAAGCCGGAAATTGGTTACCATATTCAAAAAACATATCAGAGAAAAGAATATGCAAAAGAAGCAGCAATTGCCGTAAGAGACTGGGCTTTTACACATACACCGTTTCAGACGATTTATTCTTATATGAAAAGCACAAATCTCCCATCGATGCAGACGGCACAGGCGTATGGATGTCAACGGGTTGATGAATTTGTGGATGCGGAAAAAGAAAAAAAGACAGTGTTTGCCCTCTCGAAAAAAACATGGCTTGAAAAGTATAAAATGAGGCAGGAAAAAGGGGCGCCTCTTTATCAGTATTTTCCATGTCAAAAAGAAAAAATGGCGATTGAACAAATTGAAAATCTTCGACAGGGAAACCTGCCTTTTCAGATAACGTCTGCGAAAAATACATTTGATGGTATTTGTGTGGAATATGATTTGCAGTCTGCGTATGCCGGATTTCCATGTGTGAAGTCGCTTACCTTTGGTGGAAAAACGGATGTTGTTTGCAAGCGAGTGCTCTGGAATCTTTGCAAAGAAAAGCAAATTGATTGTTATCAATTGATACCGCAGGCAGAACAGGAAAGAGTGCAGTTAAAGGATGCGGATTTTAAAATTAATGACGAGGAAGAAGTAGATTTGCTGATTCGGCTTGTTGAGCGAATTTGTTATAGTCAGGAGAAAATTGATGAGTGTTGTGAACGCTTTCAAGTTATGAATTCGATGGGAAATGTGGACACCGGAATTATTGAGGAGATTCTTTCGGTTGTTGCTGACCAGCTGACAGATACTTATTTTTTGAAAATTTCCATGAATCAGTTGTGTAATAGAATGCAGAGAGAAGCGCAGAGAGTTTCACTTCCAAAACAGGTAGAGAAGTTGATTGAAGATGTAAGTCAGATGGAGAAGCGCGTAAAACAATCGCTGCAGGAATTGACGGAGTCTGTGCCGGACGCTGCGAAAAAGGGCTGGATTCACAAAAATGATGTAGAGCGTATTACAAAATCAATTGAGAGCGCCAAAAAGATTTTGCAAATTGTCAATCAAATTGAGTGGTATGCAGACAATACGCATTGATTAGAATGAAGTACATGAAAAATAACACACAAAAGATACTAAAAACTAATAGTAATTTTATAGAATGTTCGTTGTATAATTCCCACAAAGTATTAGAATGAAGTCAGAGAGTTTTGAGACGAATGAAAGGAGTCATTCTATGAAGAGAAAAAATCAAAAGGCGATAGCACTTCTCACGGTAACAGCACTTAGTATTTCGAGTGTTTTTACGATGCCTGCAAGTGCGAAATCAGCGAAACCAAAGTTAAGCAAAAAGCGTATTACCATGTGGGCAGGGACTAAGAAAAAAGTAGCAATTAAAAATGCAAAAGCGGTAAAAAAAGTGGTGTGGAAAAGTAGCAAAAAATCGGTTGTTATCCTGAAGAAAAAGACGAAAAAGTCAGTTCAGTTAGTTGCCAAAAAAGCAGGGAAAGCTACGGTGACAGCGAAGGTAAAAGCAGGATGGAAAATGTATAAACTTTCGTGCAAAGTTACGGTTAAGAAAAAGACAGGAACTACCGTTGTTCCACCGGTGAATACACAAGAACCTGCGGTAGTAAATCCGGGGGATTCTTCCTCTGTGGTAAAAACTGCGGAGCCTGTGAAAGAGCCGACAGAAGAGCCAACAAGGAAGCCGGCAGTGACAGCAACTGCAAGTCCAACGGCGACCCCGACTGCGGTGCCAACGCAAAAGCCGACGGCGACCCCAACTGCGGTGCCAACGCAGAAGCCGACTGCGACCCCAACTGCGGTACCAACGCAGAAGCCGACTGCGACCCCGACTACGGCACCAACAACGGTACCGACTCAGACACCAACGGCTGCACCGACCCAGAAGCCGGCGACGGAGAAAGTGACGCTTGCAATTGACAATACGTTTATTAATTCTTCTGCGTATTCGAGTGTGTGGAATGGAACGGTTTATAACCTGCTTCCACTGATTACGGCATCCGGACACAAAGTATCGGATTTTACACAGGTAAATGTTACAATCAACCTTTTGGATGCAAACAAAAATATTATTGAAAATACAGGTGGCGCATCGATTAAGTTGTCAGTTAAAAACAGCGACTGGGCTGGTTTTGTTGATGCCAATGGTATGCAGAGCGGTAAGGAGCAGGGCTTACAGTTAGATGCTTACCCGAGCGGACAGACGGCACTTTATTTGGTTGTTCAGAATTCTACAGAGGCGGTGAAATACATTCAGATTACATCTGTTGTTATGGAGAACAAAGGGAAAAAAGATGCGACGGAGGCAATTGGATCGTATCAATCGCTTGCGTCTCTCGGTGAGAAATATGGTTTCAAATTTGGAACAAATATCAATGAGGCGGCACTGAAAAATACTGAGCTTACCAAACTCATTAAGTATCATTTTAACAGTACGACGTTCAGTAATGAAATGAAGGCGTATTCGCTTTTGAGCCAGTCTGCTTCACAAAATGCATATGTGGATGAAAATTCACCGGCAGTTATGAACTTTACAAAGGCAGATTCGATGGTTGCGTATGCGGTTGAAAACGGATTATCCATTCGCGGTCATGTGCTGACCTGGGATGCCGATATGTGCGATTGGTTTTTCCGCGAAGGCTATAAGACGGATGGTGCTTATGTCAGCGCAGACGTCATGAAAAATCGTCTGAAGATGTATATTGATGAAGTAATGACGCATTTTGAAGAAAAATATCCGGGCGCGATTTACTGCTGGGATGTTGTCAATGAAGCGGTTGCCGACAATGCAGGTGAATTTGCGGACGATGATGTGCGACATGTACGGCAGGTTCGCGGTGGCAAGGCAAATCTTTTCTACGATTACATTGGCAGTGATTACGTGGAGCTTGCGTTCCGGTATGCATATGAAACAAGGGAAAAATTACAGGCGGCAAACAGTAAGACAAACATTAAGTTGTTCTACAATGATTACAACACATTTGCAACCTACGGCGCAAATAAGAGAGATGCCATTATTCAACTGGTAAAGAGTGTCAACAGTTTTGCATCGGATGGAAATGGCGGCTACTTAAAACTCTGTGATGGCATTGGTATGCAGAGTTACATCGGTGGTTATGGCCAGCAGAGTGGATGCATGAATGACAATGACATTACCTTAGTGAAAAATGCGATTGAGAAATTTGCAGAAAATAATGTTGAAGTTCACGTAACAGAACTTGCCGTCCGCAATTACGATAATGATGCAGAGCCGGAGCATGCAGCCTTTTACAAGAAACTCGTGCAGACATATGTGGATATTAACAAGGCGGCACAGGCAGCAGGAAAGACCGGACCGATTACGAGCCTTTCCATTTGGGGCTTGTTTGACGCACCATATCTGTCAACGGCAGATTACAGCTACAAAATGAACGGACCATACTGTGGTCTGTTTACGGAATTGTATCAGCCAAAACAATCCTTTAAGGAAGTTTATGAGGTATTGGCGGCAGAGTAAAATATAAACAAAATCTTAGTACAGTTTGTGAAGAATAGTTGATGCCAGTGTATTTGGTATTCGAGTAATTCAGCAGAAAAGCTTTGCGACTCGTGGGCACTCCCGTTTGTTGAGTACGTAGCGGTATGGGCACTGATACCACCAGTGCCGCATACCGACGTACTCAAAACCCACGAGGCACAAAGCTTTTCTGTTGAATTACGGAAAACGAAAAGATGGCATTAACTATTTTACACAGGAGCAAACAAGATTGGTGTTTAATTTTCATTGGCAAAAATAAGTGAGACTGTATAATGGAATTAATTGTAGACGAAAACTTAATATCTTTTAATGTGCTAGCGCAAAAAATATTTGATTATTTTTGTTGTCGGTTCATTTGGATTCCAGTAATTTCGTAGAAAGATTTTGCGTCTCGTGGGTTTGAGTACGTCGGTATGCGGC
>ENA-OPEE01002230-OPEE01002230.1-human-gut-metagenome-genome-assembly--contig:-NODE-2230-length-12486-cov-2.984555_pt1 | contig 12486 bp, 12 predicted proteins | sample MGYA00241263_ERZ501506 | MGnify/ENA primary metagenome ERZ501506 (study PRJEB25962, sample SAMEA2042626) | human gut metagenome | biome: human gut; feature: human-associated habitat; material: faeces...
TTCGGACAGGTCAAGCGGTTTGGGCACATAGGTCTGCTGCTGCTCGGCGCGGCGGGCGGTGAGTTCCTCTTTCAGTGCGGCGTTTTCTGCAATAAGGGCAGCAAGGTCAATATCGTTTTCTGTGTCAGGCTGCACGGAGGAAACTTCGGCGGGCTGATTCAGCAGGGCGCGGTCAAAGTGTCCGGCAGTATAGTTTTCCCCATAGCAATACGCCACAAAATCAAGGAAAATGTACAGGTTTTCAAGGCATAGTTCGGCCTGTTCCTCGGTGACTTTTTTGCCGCTGTGGGCAGCGTTATTCCCCATACGGCGGATAAAATCCATGCGCCGCCAGATGTCCGTGCCGACAATATCCCGGAAGTCCTCGGCGTTCATCAAACTGACCAGCGTGTCCTGATAGGGCATGACCAACGCCTTATCCACCGAGTACATCCATTTTACGGCAAACTCCATCGCCCTGCGGCAGTTGAGGACGCAGGCAGACGGGTCGATATGCAGGATGCGCTCGGCGGAGATGGCAACCGAGGCAAAACTCTCAAATTGCGGGGTAGCGGTAAAAATATCGAAGTTGGTCATAAAACTTCCTCCACACGGTATTGCATAGAAAATTTTATTTTTCTTCAGAAGCAGCGGCTTCATTCAGATTTTTATAGTGCATTGTCTCGAGTTTTTCATTGTAAGCCGTTCTGTCAATAATTGCCTTGACAAGTGTATCTAGTTCACGCCCCTCCGAATAATCCGCTGCGGCAAAGTATTTGATACGTTTGTCGTGCATCATTTTATAGACTTTTTTCTTATCTTGTGTATCGGCGTTATAAACACCAATCGAATGTCCTCCATAGGAATTAACAAGTTTCATACAAGGAATATCCGTATCACTATCCCCAATGTAAATCATATTTCTGAACGGAATCCGCATATTATCTGGTGTAAAATAGTCATTTACGCCGGAATCATTTATATCTAAAACGCCTTTCTCAATTCTAAACAGAAACTGTGTTTTATTCGTGTAATTTATAACCTGTGCAGGCCATACTGCTACGCCGCGCTCATTATAGTAGAAAGAACTGGCGTATATTTTCTTGAACGCGCCATTTTTGGCAACCGATGTTCCTTCAATCATTTCCTTCAGACCGGAAGAAATAATGTAATGCTCAACTTCGACGCCTTTGGTTTTCCCATACTTCCGAATTCTTTCAAACCAAGTCTCTACACCGGGAAATAATTGCACCTGCGCACCGTATTCTTGCAGTTTCTGACGATTGAATACAAACTTGCCTTCCGACTCTGTCATCATGACATACATATAGGCAAGATTGTTGTCCATATCATTTCCGCGTGCCAATCCGTTTGATTTCTTCCAGAAATCGCCTACGTCAAACCCAACAGATTGGATATATCCCTGCGCCTGCATATCGTCAGGAGACAAAGTTTTGTCGAAATCATAGCAGATTGCAACAACGGGAATGGATGTTTTTTCTTCTCTTTTAAATTCAGAAGTACTCATGTTTTCACCTCATTGCTATTTAAATTGGTTTATAAATTATGCCTATAGGCACAACGACGAATATAATCCTTCGACAGCTTTTGATTTGTCGACTTGTTCGACAAAGGCGGCAAATCTATTTTGTAAGTCTAATGGTGGAACTATAACCTTAACAGCATTCAACTTTGCAATCGTTAATCTCGTGATTGCTGCACCTCCCATGTTATTACGAATATCTGAATACATATCCGCATTGTTGAGGAGTGCGGCCAAAAAGTATCCATTTATTACATTTCGGTTTTGTTTAAGCAACGCCACACTTGAGAGTAACGTAAATTCTTCCTTCAATGTATTCACTATTGCAATTCCAGTAGTTGCGCCATCTTTAATATACAGCACATCTCCTTGTTCAGGATTGCATCTCTCAAATATTGGACGATGAACGGCTTCTGGAACATACGTTATATTAGAGAAATCAAAGCCGGATGCTTTAATGTTTTTAGCAGTAATATACTTATAGTCACCCATTGAAAAGCTCTCTGGGGAGAAATGTGTTCCATCATTTAATTTTGTGCAAACCTCTTTTAATGTTCTTTTGTTCCAATTCATTGGATTGGATATCGGGTCCCCAAACAATTCGACAAATCGAGCTTTGACGAGTTCATCCAACTTTTGGAGTTGTTGTTGGCGTGTCTTTATAATGTCATATACGTAATCAAGCTGTTTACATATTGATTGTTGTTCACTTATAGGCGCTTCAAGCACTTCATAACGCGAAATATAATCGTCTGTTTTCAGATTATGAAGCCCGGTTGTCTTACTTTCAAAAGGTCTTGTGCCGCCTTTTCGATAATTATGGAAAAGAGAATAAAATACATACCTTGGAAGCCAAACAGCTTGATTTTTGACCCGCAACAGACCTGTGAAATTATTGAACAAGTATGTGCTTTCTGGACCATCAAAATATATAACACGACCAACAGGCTGTTTATCACTTCCGCCAGATTTCTCGATTATAATATCGCCTTTCCGTAAATACTTGGCATCAATATTTTTCTTTTGAATTGTTCTGGTAACTACATTACTATAATCGACAATGCCTTCATTAGTAAAATTAGTTGTCCGAAGCACGGGGATACCATTCCCTGATTCATCATCCGTACCCCATTCTCCAGAAAGAACTTTTCCTGTTATCTCAATTAGTTTGGCCATCGGTTTACTCCCACAAATCCGAAGTTGTATCAGGCGATAAACTTCTGGTGGGAGGCTTTGACGTTGGTTTGGTTGACCATAGCATACTGCATAGTGGTATCAATTTGCGAATGACCGAGGATTTTTTGCACCTGTTCAATCGGCATACCTTTATCTATGGCGCGGGTTGCCATCGTGCGGCGGAATTTATGCGGGTGGATTTTTACCAAATTGACGCTGCGCCCCAGTTCCCGCAGACGAACCTCCACGCCGCTGATTTTCAAGCGGTCATGTGGTGCGTCCAAAGTGACAAACAGGGCGGGGTTGCGGTCTGTACGGTGCTTTAGATAATTTTGCAGGTGCAATTTTGCCTTTGCATCGAAATATACACGGCGTTCTTTATCGCCCTTGCCAAATACCACACACTCGCGGGCTTCAAAATTCACATCGTCAATGTTCAGATTTACCAATTCACCAACACGGATGCCTGTGGAATACAGCAGGTCGATCATTGCCAAATCACGCGCACAGGCGCAATGGTCGCGCAGCTGCTCAATGGCTTCGTCCGAGATCGTTTCTTTAACCTGTTGTTTTGTCTTGATTTTGTGGATTCGCCGCATAGGGCTTTTGAGGATATAATCCTCTTCTTCCAGCCATGAGAAAAAGCTGGAAATGTTACGGCGAATATTATCCACAGTCACCTTGCCACAGCCGTTGATTTGCTGATACCCCGAAAGATAACTGCGAATTTCTTCCGTGCATATTTTTCGGATGGGCGTGGTAATACTTTGCAGCATTCGCTCCACCGTAACACGGTAATATTGCAGCGTTCTTTCAGAGCAACCCTCAATTTTCTTGGCATCCAAAAACATTTGCAGATATTCTGCGTTGGAAATTTCCGCTTTTTGCGGTTCGTTTTCTGCCAGATTTTTCAGCAGCACTTCTTGCAGCTTTTTCATCTGGGCAATGCTCAAATATTCCGCCATTTCGTTGAGAATTGCGACAAGCTTTTCTTCCATGATGGTACACTCCTTTTCTGTGTACCATCGTCCTGCCCCGGCATAAGCCCGTATTTACTTATTTTAGCCGAAATATTGCTGCATCAAGCTGTCAAACAGAAGTTGTGCTTCGTCCAAGGACTTCTGTACGGCAACTTTTGATTTGTCGGTCTGTTCGACAAAGGCTGCAAATTGATTTTGAAGCTCAATTGGTGGCAAAGTTACTTTGTATTTTTCCAGAAATACCGCGGGAACTCTTCGCTGCCCAGCACTTCCTGTCATATTATCAGCAGCATCTTTTCTGAATGCATCGAACGACGTCAACGAATATAGCCAATACGGATTACTTTTGTTGTTAATAGGTCTAAGAATATGAAACTCTGTTGAACCAAACCCAATGTTGTTGCAAAGACCAACTGCAACAGCACCTTTTCCATTCTCCATACAAGGAGTGATTTTCGCAAATAGAACATCGTTTTCCGCAAAGTATGTAAAACCTGTTTTGACTTCATCGTATGCTTTTATTTGTGAAGCATCAATCTTTCCGCTTTCCGATACAGCAGGCATAGGAACAAAAGAAACACTAAGACCGGAGACCAAGCGTTTGTCGGTTCCCTTTTTGGGATTTAGCTCGCAACAAGTACCTAAATATTGCAGCCCCCAACCTTTTGTATCTGTTCCGGGCATACCAAACATTTCGACAAATCGAGCTTTGACGAGTTCGTCCAGCTTTTGGAGTTGTTGTTGGCGAACTAGAATTATTGTGGATATCTTATCAAGCAAATTTGCAATGTTTTCCTGTTCTTCTAAAGTAGGGAACGGAATCAATGTATTGTCAAAATCCTTTTTGACAATGTGCTTCATTGTTGCGCCATGCGTTTTTGACTCCATTTCTTTTAGCTTATAGCGAACAGCATAAACAAAATATTCTCTGTTCACCTCACATTTATCAAATACCACCTTAAAGATGTGCTGGTTGAGCAGCGCCTTTCCTTTATCCCAAACATACACGCCAAGGCTTGCAGACCATGAAATCAACACATCTCCGTCATTGATTTCAATGCGTTCAGGATAATTGCCAGCATAAAATCCTAAATCATAGGCATTGCCCGTCAGATCCTGGATGCGAATAATAGGTAATCCTACTGTACCTCTATCCTCTGGTTTGAACGCAAAACCATTTATGTATGTTGCAATATCCCCCAGTCTTTTTTGCTCTATCATATTTTCTCCCACAAATCCGAAGTTGTATCCGCCATCACAGCAGAGTTATTCCTTATCATCTTCATCTTTCACAACGCCCTCAATCATCCCGGCAACAGCCTGCCCCAGCAGCATTGTGCTTGCGTTTTCTGCCGTAACCACCGGGCGACCGGTCTGTGCTTCAATTTCTTTTCGGGCGTTGCCGGCTACCGTGCCGCCCTGCTTTGCCACAGTGCGGTTTTCTTCCAGCCCTTGCGGATTCTGAGCCTTGGTGAGTTCTGTTGTGGTGGCTTCCGCCAACATATTCAGCGCCAGCTCCAACGTACTCATATTGTCGCGCAGATTTTCCTTTTTCAACCCTTTCAGGTTCTTGTACTGCCGTGTATTCAGCCCGGACCACGCCTTTGTGACTTCATCCGTCAAAATGGCGTACTCCTGCCCCTTTTGCACCCCGTGTGCGCTCCACGCATCGGTCAACTCCTTGCGGGCGCGGATGGTTTGCAGGCGCTGGTTGATCCACTCCGGCGGGTAGCCTTTCTGTGCGTAGGTGTCCAGCGCACGTTCAATGGTAAGCTCCGGGTCGATGATTTCCTCAATGCGCTCACGCCCGACCATGGCCAGCCACATTTTGAACGGTTCGGCCTTTTTGGACGGGATGGACTGGATGATGCGCAGCAACTGCTCGGTATTCGCTACATCCGTAAGGCGGCGCTTGCCATCGGCGGCTTTCATTTTCAACTGGTGACAATTTGTCACCAGTTCATTTCCTTCTTCTTTCAAGCGCTGCTTCAGCTTGTTCCAGTATTTTCTGCCGGTCTTGTAGTCGGGGCTTTCTGTCAATGCAACCACGACATCCACCACCGAAAAATACCATTCTTCTTTTTCCTCATCCCAAGCGGTGCGGATGGTCTGATCTTCAAACATTTGCAGCTTGTCGTTTTCCGTCATGGTGCGCTCCTTATTTCAGCATCTGCTCCAGTTCGTCCATTGCCGTGTTGACCTCTTTCTCCAAGCGGCGCAGCTCTGCCATGATCTCACTTGTCGGCGGGTACTCCACAGGCTTGTACTCGGTCTTTTTGTATTTGTTGATAGACAGGTCGTAGCCGTTATCCACAATTTCCTGCTTGGGAACAAAGAACGATTTTTCCGTGCGGGCGCGGTCTTTCTCGGCGTCCGGATTTTTGAAGCGCGCAATAATGTCGGGAATGTCGTTCTCCTGCACGGGGCTGCGCTTGTCGTCCAGCGAAAGACCGTCGGCCTGCATATCGTAGAACCACACGTTATCCGTGCCGCCATGCCCGGTCTTGGTGAAAATCAAAATGGCGGTGGAAACACCGGCATAGGGCTTGAACACGCCGGACGGCATCGAGATAACTGCCTCCAGACGGTTGCCGTCCACCAGTTCTTTACGAATTGCCTTGTGCGCGGTGGACGAGCCGAACAGCACACCATCGGGAACAATGCAGGCGCAGCGCCCGCCGATTTTCAGCATACGCAGGAACAGCGCAAGGAAAAGCAGTTCGGTTTTCTTAGTCTTGCAGACCTTCAGCAGGTCGGCGGATACGGTGTCGGCGTCCAGGCTGCCCTTGAACGGCGGATTGGCAAGAATCAGCGAGTATTTTTCTTTGTCCGGGTTCTGGTCGCTCAGGCTGTCGCGGTACTCAATGTAGGGGTTATCGATGCCGTGGGTCATCATGTTCATGGCGCCGATGCGCAGCATCGTGCGGTCCATATCGTAGCCGAAGAACATATGGTTCATGTAGTGGTCTTTTTTCTGACGGTCAAAGAAGATTTCTTCTTTGCGGTGCTCTTTCAGGTACTCGCCCGCTGCGACGAGGAAGCCGGACGTGCCGCAGGCGGGGTCGCAGATGACTTCGTCCGCCTTGGGGTCCATCAGCTCGACCATCATACGGATGATATGGCGCGGCGTGCGGAACTGACCGTTCAAGCCGGACTGCGCGATTTTGGACAGCAGATATTCATAGGTGTCGCCGCGCACATCCACCGCCTGCGACTCATTCATCAGGCGGTAAATTTCGTCCAGCGCATCCACCACTTTGGAAAGCAGCAGCGGCGTGGGCAGCTTGAAAATGGCGTCGTCCATGTATTTGGAGTAGGCACTGTTCTTGTCGCCGTGCAGATTTTTGATGAACGGGAACACCCATTCCTGCATGGTGGCGTACATTTTCTGCGCCGGAAAGTCGTGGAACACGCTCCACTTGAGCTGCTGACCGTCGATGGTGCGTTCGCCGAGCTGCACCTCGTCCGCGAAAATGCTCTGGTACGGCAACCCCAGCATGGCGGCTTCCTTGGCGCGCAAGTTGTCGGAATCGTCCAAGTCGTGAATAAACATTAAATAAGTGATTTGTTCAATGACATCCAGCGGGTTTACAAGACCGCCCGCCGCAAAAATATCCCAAAGGCTGTCGATTTTGTTTTTGAGTTCTCCGGTAATCATTGTTAATTCTCTCCATTCCAAATATAAGAAGTGTATCGACCGCCGCCGATTTTTGTGATTTGTCTGTTGTTTAGCAAGTCTGCCAGTGCCCGCTGGACAGTGATTTGGCTGATGTCCGGACACTGCTTTAGGATTTCGCTTTTGGTGATTTCGCCTTGGTGCAATTTAATGATTTCCCGCACGCGGTCAGGCTTTGACAGACCCTTGGCGGTTAGCTGTGTGGCAATCTCGTCAAAGCTTTTGTATGCCGTAACAAGAGTGTTCAGCAGGTAGGCGGTAAAAGGTGCGTAGTCATTTGTGCCGACAGCCCAGTTATGGGAACTGCGTTGCAGTGCTGCATCGTAGGATGCTTTTGTGTTAAGAAGAATCGCGTCTATGCTGCTGTATTGCTCTACTTCATAGCCGGAACGGTACAGGAGCAGTGTCAGCAGCAGGCGGCTCATTCGTTCTGTACCGTTATCGAAGGGGGCGATGTTCAGAAAATCCACCATGAACATCGGAATCAAAAGCAGCGGGTCAAGGACTGGGTCTTGCAGGGCTTGTTCAAAGGCATTGCATAGGGAAGCAAGGCTTTCGGCGCATGGTTCACCATCGGTATCTTTATAATTGCCGCCCACAGCTTTACCGCTGAATTTGTATAAATCTCGGTGTAACTGCAAAATAGTGGGTGGTACTGGTGGCAGGAAGTCATAATTGGCACTTATGGAGGTTAGCACATCCCGATAACCCGCCACTTTTTTCTCATCATCGGTTTGCGGATTGGTTTTATTCAGGATAAGCTTTTTCAGCCGATCCTCGGCAACGGTGATGCCTTCCATGGTATTCGATGCAGCGACATTTTGCAGGATGGCGGTTTCTTGGATTTCAGATAGTGCGGCAGCATCCGTTTCAAGGAGCCTGTTCAGTCGACCTTTGTATTCGTGGAGCTGCGTTAGACGGAACACAATCTCTGGTGTCAGCAGCTGAGAATATACTGCTTTGAAGTTAAATGTTTTCATTGTAGAACCTTTATTTTTATTTACATCAAATTTATTAAAATGATGTAAATATATTGTATTCTGTTGTTGCAAAAAAGTCAATAGAAAGTACATCTTTTTGTAAAATATGATGAAGTTAAATCTTCGATTTGGTATATATGACAAAAGCGCCCTATCAAAAGAAGCCAATCCACTTCTTTTGATAGGGCGCTTTTACGATAAAATATGCTCTCGTCAAAAATCTGTTTCGACATCATGCAGGATACTATTCCGCGTGAAAGTCTCCGCTTCTGCTTTTAGCGAGAACATAGTTTTGTACCAACCGCTTTCATTTTCCTGCTTTGTCGTTGGAGTTATGCCGCGCATATCAGCCAGTACAGCCATCATCACGCTGGTTTCATGGCGATATTGTTTGTCTTTATCTGCGATAAATTGATGATAGTCCGGGCGTTTCAGCATTTTTCTGTATAGGCGCGGGTCTCGCTCAGCAACAGCAAACTCGTATTCCTGCCCATAATAGCCGAATTTCAATAGTGCGTAGTCGGATTCTATTAGTGCAGCTAGTTTTTCTTGTTCTGCGGTCAATTTACTGTCCATTTATTGTTACTCCTGTATGCAGAAACGATTTTAAGTTGAGGTATCTTCTTCACGGCTGGTATCGGACCAAATCCCAAGTTCTTCGGTGTCATGCAGAAACCTTGACTGCTGATTGTACCACTTTATTTCTTCAGCAAGTGTCACACCAGTATCAGGTTGAATTTCGTCTGCGTTCATGGCAACGGGAGCTTCTTCGTCTGAACCGAATAGCGGCTGTTCCATAAATTTCTTGATTAAGTGCAATGCATATCTGGCGGGCTCGGCTTGTAGTGTATTGGGCAAACGGATAGAAGTTGTACCGTTTTCTTCGATAATTTCTATGCCGTGGTAACTGGAGTGCATTTCGTAGATGATGGCGAGCAGCCCCTCGATTGTATCCACATCCAACGGACGCAGCATAGCAGGCGCTACGCCAAGCGCCAATGCGATTTTGTTTAACTGATCTTCCTTGGGATGGCGCGTACCATATTCGTACTGTTGAAGAAGCGTTGAGGTAATGCCGGAGCGCTTAGAAAGTTGAGATTGCGAGATTCCCTTTTTCAAACGCAGACGTTTAATGCGTCTCCCAGTTGTATCCATAAAGAACCTCCCACAGAAAATAAGTTGCAATAAAAAGTAAAAATATATATTGACAAGCAAAACGCTTGTGGTATAATGAGCTTGCAGACATCACAAGCATTTTGAATGTGGTGCTGATGAACCTTGAAAACTGAATATACCAAATCTTCAAGCCTTACAAATGATCGTGTTCCTGTGCTGTGCACAAGTACCACAAACAATTTGTTTTATAAATTATACCGCAGGAGGGATAGTTATGGCAAGATATGCAAAGCAAAAAACACCGCAAGCTGTGCGAAATCCGTTTGAACCGATGCTGAAAACTGTGGAACAAATGGCAGTTGTTTCCGGCATCGGAGAAAATCGACTGCGCCAGTTAATGGACAACGGCGAGTTGGAGTTCATCCAGAACGGCAACCGTCGCCTGATTTCCGAACAGGCGATTTGGGATTATTACAACCGTGCCAAGACCCCAGCAAGGTCTGTAAGTGGTGGGTGCTGATATGGCGATCCGCGAGAGAAAAGTCAAAAACAAGCGAAACAGCCAAGGAATTTTAACAGGCAGATCGGGCATCGTCTACGATGTCAATGTGAAAGTCTACGAGAACGGCAGGCAGAAAAGCATTGCCAAGCGAGGCTTTGCAACGCGCAGGGAAGCGGAATTATACGAGGCTCAAATCAAACTGGAACTGCAGACCGGCAGCGCCGCTATGGTCGGCTACGGACCGGAAAGCAAGCAAAAGCTAAAAGAGTATCTGCCCAAGTGGTACGAAAGCTACCACCATAACCTTGCAAAAAGTACGCGATACAGCTATTGGAGCGGCATAAACATACATCTAATTCCCATGCTGGGCGAAGTATCTCTGAACAAACTGACACCCCAAATGATTGACGATATGATTGCGCAACTGCGTGAGAAGGGACTGGCGGAGAATTCAGTGCGTTATTGCCATCGAATTTTAAGCTCTGCGCTGTCCTCGGCGGTAAAGTATGGCTACATTCCAAACAACCCAGCCAAGAACATTATGACACGGTTTAGTAAGAACGCCGGGCGCAAATATGACAAGTACACCGTGGAACAGGTGCAGCAGCTTTTGGCGTTTGTACATGGTAATGCACTTGAGACCGTGGTGCTGCTCGCTGTTCTGTTTGGGCTGCGACTCAGCGAAGCGCTGGGGTTACGCTGGCGTGATGTTGATTTGACGCACAGGCAAATTACCTTGCGAGGCCAAATTCCCTGTGACCTGCCGAAAGATGCTAAAATTGTGCCGCACTTGGAACCATTGAAAGACCGTGACGAAGGCGAAACACGTTCATTTCCCATTACAGAAGAAACACTGCCAATCTTTTTACGGCTTAGACAGGAACAAGCCGACCAGCGGCGGTTGTGCAAGCTCGGCGGGGTCAAGTATTACGATAACGATCTTGTTGTGTGCAAGCCGGACGGTTCGCCATACTTACAAAAGCGTATTTCGGTCAAGTTTAACGGATTTATGCGTAGCACTGGGATGCCGAAAATCCGATTTCACGATCTACGCGGCACAGCGGGCACCAATATGTACAATTTGACAGGTGATTTTTATGCAGTTAGCCAAATTCTCGGACATTCAGTGGACGATTTTTCCCAGCAAATGGGCGTAAATCTGAAAATCAACACCGTCACGACCCGCTATGTACAAGTACAGGAGCAGCGCAAACTCAGTGTGCTGACGGCATACCACCAAGCAGTATTCGCAACACCGAAAAACGCTGCTGTTGGAGATAACTCTTTATAAGTTATTATCCTTTCTCGCAGGAAACCATGAACTGTGGGCAACAATGCGGGCAACAAATGGCTTTTTGCAACAGATTATTGTTGCAAGTGGATTTTGGCTTGTAATAGTCATTGCGTAAACTTACAGCATCACATTTCAAAGCCGTAAACAAAAATATCCGTCGTAAAATCTTTCGATTCTACGACGGATATGGCGCAGATGGTGGGAGTCGAACCCACGCGACAGTCTCCTGTCCTAAAGCATTTCGAGTGCTCCCTCTTACGACCTCTTGAGTACATCTGCATATTTAATTTTGTTGCGCGGAACTTCCCGCAGGGTGTGATTTCGAGTGCGACCCCTTCGACCTCTTGGGTAATGCTCCACAGCATAAATTTTGTACAGCTTATTATAACAGCTTGCGGGGCAAATGTCAATTCTTTGCAGGTGGGAAAATGTCGGGTGGGAAAATGTCAGTGGGGTGTATCTGCAATGAACGTCTGCGTTTTCTGCATGACGTCCTGCAGGGTCGTCAGGTCGTGCAAAACGTCGCCGGTTTCCAGGGAATGATTGGCGTTCTCATAAAGACAGAGCGGCGTGCCGTTGGCGCGGGCTGCGGCGGCGACGGAGGAAGCATCGCTCCAGGGGTCGGCGGTGCCTAAAAAGGCAAGGGCATTCTGCGGAGCAAGCGCAAACGTCAGGGAGAGCGGCGTGTAGAGAATCTGGCGGCAGGGGATGCCGTGGCGCTGGGCGAAGGCGGCGGAGACAGCGGTGCCGATGCTCTTGGAAAGGAACAGTACATCGTCGTATTGCGGCCAATCTACGGCGGACAGCTGGGCCTCGGCCTGGGCGTACAGGGTGTCAAATGCCTCGCGCAGGGCGGCGGGGCTGCCGCGCAGGCCGTCCTTGTGGTAGGTGTATTGCAGCAAAAGGGTGTGGTCGTACCCGGCGCAGGCCGCCAGCTTACGGCTGTAGTAGAGCAGCGGCTTATCACAGTGGTAGCCGATCCCGGGAAAACAGACGACGAGCTTCATGGGAAAAACCTCTTTGTTGGATGATAGCAGGCGCAAAACGCCCTGACTACAAGTATACCACGCCGACACCTCAATGACAAGAAACCGCCGTGCAGCTCCGGGCCGCACGGCGGTTGGGTACTTTATGCCTTTTTCAGAATGCAGAAGGCGGCAGCCACGAGGGCCAGGGGCAGCAGCAGAGGCAGCAGCGCGCCGACGACGGCGAAAACCACCAGCAGCGGCAGGGCGATCAC
>ENA-OPEE01002234-OPEE01002234.1-human-gut-metagenome-genome-assembly--contig:-NODE-2234-length-12463-cov-2.370648_pt1 | contig 12463 bp, 10 predicted proteins | sample MGYA00241263_ERZ501506 | MGnify/ENA primary metagenome ERZ501506 (study PRJEB25962, sample SAMEA2042626) | human gut metagenome | biome: human gut; feature: human-associated habitat; material: faeces...
TATTGTATCTGCCAGCAACCTCTACGGCGGTACACACAACCTGTTTTCCAACACCTTGAAAGAACAGGGTCTAGAAACTACATTTGTAACCTCGAAAGATCCGGCAGATTTTGAAGCAGCCATTCAGGAAAATACCAAGCTGATTTATGCAGAAACACTCGGCAACCCAAATTCAGATATCATTGATTTGGAAGCACTGGCTGCGGTTGCTCACAAACACGGCATTCCGCTGATTGTGGACAGCACTTTTGCAACGCCATATCTGCTGCGTCCGCTGGAACATGGTGCAGACGTTGTTGTACACTCTGCAACAAAGTTCATTGGCGGTCATGGTACGGTTATGGGTGGTATCATCATTGACGGCGGAAAGTTCGACTGGACACAGAACGACAAGTTCCCGGGTCTGAGCAAGCCGAATCCGTCTTACCACGGCGTTGTATTTACAGAAGCATGCGGAAACGCTGCTTACATCATGAAGATTCGTACCACACTGATGCGAGATCAAGGTGCAGTACTCTCTCCGTTCAATTCCTTCTTGCTGCTGCAAGGTCTGGAAACCCTGTCTTTGCGGGTAGAACGGCACGTAGAAAATGCACTGAAGGTTGTCGACTTCCTGAAGAATCATCCGCAGGTAGAAAAGGTTTACCATCCGTCCCTGTCTACTGGCAAGGAAAAGGAACTGTATGACAAGTACTTCCCGAACGGTGCAGGTTCGATTTTCACCTTTACGATTAAGGGCGATGCAGAAAAGGCAAAGAAGTTCACCGAAAGTCTGGAACTCTTCTCCCTGCTGGCAAATGTTGCTGATGTTAAGAGCTTGGTGATCCATCCGGCATCCACAACCCATTCTCAGCTGGACGAAGAAGAATTGCTGGCATGCGGCATTCATCCGAACACCATTCGGCTTTCTATCGGTACAGAACACATTGATGATATTCTGGCTGACCTGCAGCATGGTTTTGATGCTGTAAAGTAAATTGGATACAACCGCAATCCGAATATTGCAGTGTATGGAGGGTTTGTTCTGGCTGCGTTTGCAGGAGCGAACAAGCCCTCCTATTTTTTATCGGATGCAAACCCTGCATCCAAACAATCCAATCCAAGAGAGGAAGAACAACCATGATTTATGCAGACCACGCTGCAACCACAAAAATGAGTGCAGAAGCGATGGCAGCCATGGTAAAGGGCTGGGAAGTATACGGCCAGCCTGCACACCATCGGACAAGAAGCTGCTGTTGTTTTGCAGAAAGCAAGAGAACAGATTGCAGTCTGTCTGGACGCTGACCCGAAAGAAATTTATTTTACTTCCGGCGGCAGCGAAGCAGACAATCAGGCACTTCGTTCCGCTGCAGCCATCGGCAAGCGGAAAGGCCACATGCACATTATCTCCACAGCGTTTGAACATCATGCAATTCTGCACACGCTGGAACAGCTGAAAGCAGAGGGCTTTTCTGTTACGCTGCTGGATGTGCACGAAAATGGAATGATAACACCGGAGCAGGTAGAAGCTGCCATTCAGCCGGATACCTGTCTGGTTACTGTGATGTATGCCAACAATGAAATTGGTTCGATTCTGCCAATTGCAGAAATTGGAGCGGTTTGCAGAAAGCACCATGTTCTGTTCCATACCGATGCCGTGCAGGCAGTGGGACACATTCCGATTTCCGTTAAGAATGACAACATTGATATGCTATCCCTCTCCGCCCACAAATTCCATGGGCCAAAGGGAATTGGCGTTTTGTATGCAAAGAAAGGCGTTCGCTTAACTTCTTTGATTGCTGGCGGAGCACAGGAACGGGGCAAGCGTGCCGGAACGGAAAATATTCCAGCAATTTTGGGCATGGCAGCTGCTTTGCAGGATGCTTGCGACCATATGGAAGAAAATACGCGTCATTGTCTGGAACTGCGGGAACGCTTGATTGCAGGGCTTTCCAAGATTCCACATTCCGTTCTGAACGGCGACCGGGAACATCGTCTGCCGAGCAACGTGCATTTTTGCTTTGAGGGAATCGAAGGGGAATCGTTGCTGCTGCTGCTAGACCAGAAGGGGATTTGTGCATCCTCTGGTTCTGCCTGCACCTCTGGTTCATTAGACCCTTCTCACGTTCTGCTGGCAATCGGCAGACCGCATGAAATTGCACATGGTTCGCTGCGGTTGTCGCTGGGCGAAGAAAATACCATGGCGGAAGTGGATTATATGTTGCAGGCAATTCCGGAAGTGGTTGCCTATCTGCGGCATATGTCTCCGGTTTGGAGAGATTTAGAGAGCGGAAAGAAGTCTTTCTTGCTGTAAGAAAAAGGAGAAACAACGATGGCTTTATATAGTGAAAAGGTAATGGATCATTTTCTGCACCCACGGAATGTTGGTGTTCTGGAAGATGCGGATGGCGTTGGAGAAGTTGGAAATGCAAAGTGCGGCGACATCATGAAAATCTATCTCAAGATTGACAATGATGTGATTTCAGATGTAAAGTTTGAAACATTTGGCTGTGGCAGTGCGATTGCATCTAGCTCGATGGCAACGGAAATGATTAAGGGCAAGCCGGTTTCGGAAGCATTGCAGCTGACGAATAAGGCAGTTGCAGAGGCATTGGACGGACTGCCAGCACATAAACTGCACTGTTCCGTACTGGCAGAAGAAGCAATTAAGTCTGCCCTGAAAGATTACTACGACAAGAACGGCATTGCTTACGATGCTGCTCAGTTCCCGAACTGTGAAGACTGTGCACATTGTGCAGAATAATTGCAGTTTCTAAAAAAGAGAAAACTCATCCGGCAACCTGTCGAATATGCAACAGGTTGCCGGATGAGTTTGTTTTGTCGACATTAGCAGCAACTAACATCTGGTGATTTTTTTCGATTGGATGAAATTTGTCGATGAGTTTCACCAAAATTTCACAGGATATTCTTGAAAATTCGCTCATGAAAAGCTTATACTAAAAGCAGTAAGAGTGAACAAAAGCGAATAAACAGGAAGGAAGATGAAGAGATGAAATCCATCGAAACAGAAGTTGTTGCCCTAGTGGAGCGAAACGGACGGCTGATTTTACAGTCCGCTGGTATGGAGCAGGAAAAGGGATACATTCAGCACGGAGCAGTCAGCTGTTACCTGCATTCTTTTTTTGTGGCATATATGAGTGTCTGGCTGGCAAAGCGGTTTCGGATTCGGGTACATTTGCGGAGTTTGGTGCGGGGAGCACTGCTGCACGATTATTTTCTATATGATTGGCACATCAAAGACCCCAACCGAAAAGCACATGGGTTCTCCCACGCAGCAGCAGCGTTACAAAATGCAGAGCGAGATTTTGCTTTAAATGCAGTAGAACGAGATGTCATTGCCCGACATATGTTTCCCTTGAATCTGACACCGCCACGGTATCGGGAAAGCATTCTGGTTTGCATTGCTGATAAAATCTGTGCCGTTTATGAAACCTTTTCAATTCCGATTCCAAAACACGTCTTGCTGGCGGAATAAAAACATAGAAACATAGAAACCGGCTTACAATAGGGGATTTTCTCCTATTGCAAGCCGGTTTTTTCTTATTTTGTGGTGTTCTTTTTCGAGTCTTTTTTGTAGTGCATTGCTTCGGAAATGGTAATAACGGGGATTTTAGTGCGTTTATGAACCTTTTCCAGAATATTTTTTTCGAAGCGAACATCGCCGATGAGAATACATTGTGTATCCGGATATTTATGAATATCTCGGCTGTGGATTGTTTTTGCATATTCACTGGATTTTTTCCCATTTTCCAGCAGGTAATCAACAGAAACGCCAGCATCTTTCAGCAGAACAGCGATGGTTTTCAATACCATGCTTTCGCCGTAGATGGCAAGGTGGGTGATGTGTTTGTCCTGAAAATATGCCTTGAATTGGTCAACTGTTTCCGGATGCAACACCATTTCATTTAGGATGTCAATATAAGCTTTCGAGTAAATCTCATATTGAATATCAGAAGCTAAGCGTTTTTGTGGCTTTGCGACAGGCGTTGGCTTTGTAGCTGGCTTTTTTGGTGCAGTCGGTTTTTCGGTTTTTTTTGCAGGAGCAGGCAGCGTCAAGCTGGGCTTTGCAGCGGGATTGATTGCCCGTTCTTTCATGTAGTTGCTGTAGCAAGTCAGAATTTTTTCGGATTCTTGTTTGTTTTTTGCAAAGGCAATTTGTTTGCCCATGTCCAGCCAAAGCACCTTGTTGCACAGCCGTTTCATCTGAGCGACAGAGTGGCTGACAAATAAAGTGGTTGCACCGCTTTGAATGACTTCCATCATTTTCTGTTCGCTTTTTCTTCGGAAACCGCCATCTCCAACGGATAACACTTCATCTAGAATTAAGATTTCCGGATCAACCATACAGGCAATGGCAAATGCCAAACGGGAACGCATACCGCTGGAAAGCTGCTTGTACTTGTAAAACTGAAATTCTTTCAGCTCTGCAAATTCAATGATTTCATCAATGCGTTCCGTGATGAAATTCTTTTCATATCCCAGTAAAGCACCACGCATATAAATATTTTCGATGAGGTTCAAGTCGCTATCAAAACCCGTTCCCAACTCCAGCAGGGCACTGATATTTCCGTTGACTTGAATGCTCCCCTTGGCAGGTGGCAGAATGCCGCAGATTGCTTTTAAGATGGTAGATTTCCCAGCACCATTTGCACCAATGATACCTAGAAAATCACCTTTTTCCAGTGTGAAAGAAACATCTTCCACCGACCAGCGGCTTTCCACACGCCGTTCTCGCTTGACTTTTTGAATCGTCCATTCTTTTAGTCCGATATCTCGGAAATCGCCCAGCAGGTAGCGAATATAGACGTGAGATGCATCAATAATCGGTTCCATATTCGTTCCTCCTTATAGGTAATAGACAAATTTGTCTTTGTTGCAGCGGTAGATGAGAATGCCCAGTCCTAAGAACAGGATTGTATAGCCCAATAGAACCAGATGGTCAAACAGCGTTGGAATTTGCTGGTGAATGATGACCATACGGGAATAATAGATGAAGTCATAGATGGGATTGATGTGCAGGATTTTTTGTGCCGTTTCTGACATAGAAGTATCGTACCAGAATACAGCACAGCAAAAATAGAGCAGGCGGCAGAAGATGTTGTAGAAATACTGAATATCTTTAAAAAAGACATAAAGCGAAGCGAGAATCATGCTAACGCCGAGGTTAAAGAAAAACATTAGGATAATGGGATAGATGAGAAAGACGAGCTTCCAAGTGAACCCCATGTGGTCATAAATCATAAACGGAATCAATAGAATCAGCGTAATGAAAAAGTTAAACAGAGCAGATACATTTTTAGAGAGCGGAAAAATCCAAGTCGGAACTTTGATTTTTTGAATGATGCCAGCATTGCCTAAAAAAGATTGCATACCGGTTTGAGAGGCGTTGCTGTAATAGCTGTAAGTTAGAATACCCACCAGCATATAAATGGTATAATGGGGAGTATTTCTGCTGAACAAGTTCTTAAAAATCAGCATCAACACCAGAAATTCTGCCAGTGGATTGAGAATGCTCCAGATAAACCCCAGAGTTGTCTTTTTGTATTTTTGCCGGAAATCTCGCTTGACCAGTTCCCGAAACAAAAACTGATGTTGTTTCAGTGTCTTTATCATTAATAAACTCCTTTTTTGTCAGGAAGATTGTTTGCAATTGGAATGGAAATCAGAAAATCATGGCGATTTCATAGGGGAATTGTGACAATCTGATTCCAATATGGAACAATACCGTCTTTTCCCATGCAATTCACAGGAAAAGACGGCGTTGTATCGTTTAGTTTTCTTTTGTCATATGGTAAACAGAGGAAGTGCCTTCCATCAGAAGTGCATCCATGTGATCGACCTCTGCCTTTGCAGTCGCATAATCTTTGTATTCGCCCAGAACAACAGAATCCGATGTGCTAGCACCCAGCAGAATGCCAATGACGGAATACGTGCGTTCTGAAATCATTTTCACTGCCCGTACCGCAGCGACATGATAGAGGGCATCTTCATTTTGTGTACGAACCCACATCGTTTAAGCCCCTCTCTTATGCACCAAATTCATTCTGAACGGTTTCCAGTGCAGCAGCAATGACCTTATCCATGTCATAATACTTATACTGACCCAGACGGCCGCCAAAGATGACATTCGGAACGGTTTCTGCCAGCTTCTGATATTCCTGATACATCTGGTTATTCCGTTCGTTGTTGACCGGATAATACGGTTCATCGCCCTTCTTCCATTCGGAAGAATATTCTCTGGAGATGACAGTTTTCGGCTGCTTGCCGAATTCAAAGTGCTTGTGTTCAATGATTCTGGTATACGGAACTTCCCGTTCGGTGTAGTTCACAACCGCATTGCCCTGATAGTTTTCGCAATCCAGCACTTCGGTTTCAAAGCGAACGCTGCGGTATTCCAAAACGCCCAGCTTGTAATCAAAGAAGGCATCAATCTGTCCAGTGAAGACGGTCTTGTCTGCAACGTCCGGATGTTCCTTGATAAATTCGAAGTAGTCCGTATTGGTCAGGATGTCTGCACCTGCAAGCATCTTTTCCACAATCGGGGTATAACCGCCAATCGGAATGCCCTGATACCGGTCATTGAAGTAGTTATTATCATAGGTAAATCGCAACGGTAACCGCTTGATGATGAAAGATGGCAGGTCGGTGCAGTTTCTGCCCCACTGCTTTTCAGTATAACCCTTGATCAGCTTTTCATAAACGTCTGTACCAACCAGAGAAAGAGCTTGTTCTTCGAGGTTCTTCGGTTCTGTGATGTTCAGAGCTGCAATCTGCTGTGCAATGTGATTCTTTGCTTCCTGCGGTGTCCGAATGTTCCACATCTTGCTAAAGGTGTTCATGTTGAACGGCAGGTTGTACAGTTCGTCCTTATAGATGGCAATCGGAGAGTTGATATAGTTGTTGAATTCTGCGAACTGGTTGATGTAGTTCCAAACTTCTTGATTGGAGGTATGGAAGATATGTGCACCATACTTGTGTACATGGATGTCCTCGATGGTTTCGCAGTAGATATTCCCAGCGATGTGGTCTCTCCGCTCAATCACCAAACAGGTCTTTCCCCGCTTCATGGCTTCATAAGCGAACACTGCACCGAACAAGCCAGCACCAACAATCAAATAATCGTATTTTTTCATGAAAAAATCCTCCTGTTACGTTGTTTTTATCGATGACAATCAATGCTCTTGACGTGTGTATCAAAGCAAACACTGTCACAGACGCATTTCTTTGTCTTATCGTATACTGTAATATTAATACCACGACGGCTGACAGACCTGCCAATGCCATTGAAAGAAATTGCAGTTGCATTGCCGACCTTGAGCGGTTTACTGGTGGCAACAACAGCAACACCATCTTCCGTTGTAGCTTTTACTGAGATGACTTTCTGATAAGCAGCATCTTCAGCCAGCAGCTTTCCACCATCAATGATGGCAGCATAGCCGTACCAATGCTTTTTTGTCAAGTTGACAGTAACACCAATCCGCTGCATATCGGCATATAATGCATCTGTAAAGCAGAGTCCCGGCGTATCCTTGACCGCAATGGCAATGATATAATTTTCAATGTTGGCTTGTAATGCCTTGAAGTACTTCGAGAAATCGGAAATCGCTGTCAGAGAGAATCCAGCAAATTCCACCAAATGTGCAATTTTGCGGTTTGCAGTGGCATTTGCAATCATCAACTTTGAAACCCGTTCGGACAGTAAATCAATCCGTCTTGTCAGAAGGTCATAAGTAGAGAGTGGCTTTTTCGTTGGGTCTGCCAGAGCATCCCGCAACCAAGTCAGACAGCGATGCCGTTCCTGCTCCAGAATTTCATAGACTGCATCATAATCAACCGGTGTGGTCAGCAGTGCTTCTTTCTGCTTCAGTTCAGTCAAGTTAGAAATCAAGCGGTCTTTCAAGCCGAGCAGACCCAGAATGGATTCAAACCGACTCTTGCCTCGCTTTTCGTTGACGATGGCAACGAAGTTTTTCTTCATCAGAATTGCAAAACAAATGCCATGGAACGAGTCTGCAATAAAGAAATCAGAATGAATGATGTTGGCAAGTCGGTCTTCGATGAGTCCGCCGAACTGTACCGGCAAATCAAAGTCATTCAAATCTTTTTGTTGATATGCCATTTCGGTATAAACCGTGGTGCTCAGCTTCTTTTTCTTCGCAGCATAGCGGAGAATGTCTGCCTTTTCCTTTGTTGGGTCGAGAATATATGCACCAAGGTAATTTTCTTCCATTGGGTGTGTAGACTGCTTTGCCAGTTCTCGGTAATATTCTGGTTTGCAGAGGAAAACCGGGTCTAACACCCACTGGGCATCTATGTCGAATTCCTTTTTGCAGATGTCAACACCGCTCTGTTCCCGAACGGAGAAAGCATCAAATCGCTTCATAAAATGTGCCATTTCTGCACGGGTTTCTTCCGGACTCCAGATATAATCATGACCGAACGAAGCTGCATAGGCGATTTTCTTTTTGTTGTCCTGAACCCAGTCCAATGTACACCATCTACCGAAGTTATTATACAAACCATCGTTGAACAGCTGGTCAGAGCCAACCACAAACATCTTGCAGAATTGATTCAGTTCTTTCATTGCTTGCTTATTCGGATAAATTTTTGCGGTATCAAAGGCAGGGTAGGGAGAAGTTCCATAAATTTTTGTCAGTGCCGGCTTATGGGCACAGTTTCCAGGGCGTTCGATCATCAGAACCGAATAACCCAGATCGCATAAGACTTTATATAGAGCAAAATAGGTCAGAGCACCCCCGAAGTTGCCAACGGTATGAATGCCAACCAACCCAATATCATGTTGATTATCCATTACCATTTTTACAATTTCCTCCATAGATTTGGTACGCAGTAATGGGAAGAAAACCGATCTTCCCGGATGTGGTGGATAAGCTGCCTTTAGTCGGTTTGGAATAGTTGCAAGGTTGACGTGCATTTGTTTGGAATCGGTTTGCGGCTGAAACCAAGTAAATAGCTGTCTGCCCTTTTCGTTGTTGAGAAAGACCATCGAAGTGCCCTTGCCATCGGTCTGGCTGGGGTCGATTTTTTGAATGCCCCAGAAATCGCCCATGGTCAGATCACCCGTACGAGGGAACGTGCAGAATTTGCAGTTATGACAGCAGGGACGCAGTGCAATGTTGTGTTGGAAAATCCGTTCATAGGGGTCATTTCGGCGGTTTGCACCGTGGTAGGAAGTCCCATCGGAAAAATCCACATCAATGTAAGTTGCAATCCAGCCGTGTGATTTATCCCGAAACCGAACATCGACCGCTTGTTTTCCGGGGAATGTTTCTTCTAAGTATCGCTGTAAAATTGCCTGTGATGGAACACCATGACAGAGCAGGTCAATCGTATAGAGCAAATCGTTGTATTTGTTGCCGGCGATGTTTTTCATGGCAGCTACCTGACAGGGACATCCGGTAAATAAGACTAGTTTTCCAGCCTTTAGACATTTAAGTGCATCCCGATAAACCAGTTCCGGGTCACTCTGCACATATTTTGAACCCCGCATGGGAGCAAGCTGCTTTTCATTTTTGGCGATGGAGAGCGAAAGATGCAGGTTTTTGTCAAACGCTGCTCCAACGACAACGCCTTTCCGTGCAAAGACTTCCTCGGCAGCCAGAGAGAAAACACCACCAGAGGAGCTATTTGCTCGAATGTCGTCTGCACCTCGAACCGCATACAAATCCGGTTTCGCGATGTTGCTGCTCTCCCAGTGCAGAACCGGACAGATTTGCTCACACTTCTTGCAGCCGATACATTGTGCTGCCTGTACAACCGGATGCTGAAAGCCCTCCGCATCCGGTGCGAAAAAGATGGCATCTTTTGGGCAGGCATTGGTACAGCCACCGCAGCCGGTACAGGTTTTTCCCGGCAGTTGCGGCAGAGATGTTGTTGCAATCATGGTTTAAACCTCCATGGTTGCCGGTTCTTTTTCCGGCAGTTCCAAATACTGTTTCCAGAAAGAAAGCTGCATCAATTTCTTTCCGTTTTCTGCATAGTCCCGAACAGCCGCATCATACAGCTTATCCAGCTGATGATACAATGCCTTTAAGCGGCGGAAGCACTGCTTTGCAGCTTCCGGATCTCGCTCGGTCACAAATCCCTTTCGGCTGGTATAGTCATAGTTGAGAATGGTCTGTGTCCGATAGACAGCACTCTGCTGAACGCCATCTGTCGGAACAATGTTAAATTGCCGCTTGACTGGCAGCCGCAGCCCGTTCATGGTCAGCTTGTTGATGATTCGCTGATAGAATTTTGTTGCCGGAACGGCTTTGCAGGCAGCTTCATAAATCGGGAAAGAGAACTGGACATTTTCTTTCAGGTCTTCTGTGTACTGCAATTTATAGCCCAGCTGCATAATTTCCTTGTGCAGGGCTTCGCCGTCCTGTTCCATCAGCCAGTTGACCCCACGCAGGAAGTCTTCCACGCCCTGCATGAGCAGATTTGCATTTTTATAGCGATAGAGCCGCATTTCGTTATAGACTTGTTGTTGCAGAAGGTGGCGGAATGCTTTTTTTGACAGGCTCATGTCGTGCAGAGCATTGTCAATCAAGCGGTTTCTGAGAATATAATAGTACAGGAACGAAGAATACTTGTTTTCAAATGGCTCGTGCCATACACAAATTCCGTTCATCAGAACCAGATTTTTCATATTCCGCAAGCCATATTCCACATCATCGCCACGGATGAAAATCGGCATCGGCAAATTCTGATCGGTTACAACCTCGGATGGGAAAACGCAGTACCACCAAGCATTGAACTGTGTTTTTTCTTCCAGTTCGTTGTATAGGCAGGCATCCAGTTCCCGCAAATCCAAGCCATGCTTCAGGGAAATCAGTTCGCCGCCGTTCCAGACTGCACCGGCTTCGGTCTGAATGCACTGGGTATCCAGTCGCAGCATCGCACCGCCGATGAACAAATCCTGATACTGAGCCTTGCGGCAGGATAGGAATGTACAGGTGCGGAACAGCGATTCCGGTTCAATGGTGATATCGTCATCCATGACCAGAATGTGCGTAATGTGCCGCTGCTGTTTTACGCGATTGATTTCAATCATGCCACGGGTAAATCCGCCAGCACCGCCAACATTTTTATTTTGTACGATGTGGATGTTTTCGCTGCTCAATGCCGGAACATCCAAAGTGTGGGCATTGTCAGAAACGAAAACTTCCAGCTTGCCCTGTAAGAAAGAATCTGGATTTTCCAAGAATCGGTCATTCAGCAGCTTTAAATTCTTTTCGATGAATCGTTCCCGCTTGTAAGTACAGATGTCAATCGCAATTTTTACCGGCTGAATGTCTTTTTCTGCGATGTCGCCGGAGTAAAAACCGCCGTAGAAACCAGACTGTTCAGAGAGGCCGGTGATGCTAAAGCAATAGATACCGTTGGTAGAAACGCTGTGGAACGGGAATGTAAACTCTTTGATTTCGCCGTAATTGGCTTTGCAGATATATTCCCCGAGGAAATCAGTTAGAATCTGATTGCCTTTCTTTTCTTTCCGCATCAGTGTCAAACGAACGTGCCCTTCAATGCGGACAGTCAGAGATACGGTTTTTACATTCGTATATTTTGCCCATTTTTCAATGGTAAAGCCGTTAAAATACGTATCAAAAAAGAGAATACCGTCTTTCTGAATTTCAACGCCATCGCTTGACCAGTTGTAAAAGACTTTGTCCCCTCTCCGAAAATACATCGGTTCTTCGGTACAGGTATCGGTAGAAGGGAATAAGATGTTTTGTAACTTCATAAAAATCCTCCGCTAGTATTCCAACTCGTTTTTTGCAGGAATACAGAAAAAATCCGAAGCATTGTTTTATCATCATTTGCGAGCAAATACACATTTTTTTTAAAACAATGTCGACTCGGTCGTGCATATTGGGTGCAAAACAATTTCATTTTCTTGTGACCCCATCCTATTATAGCGAAAAATAGGCATTCTGTCAATCGAATTTCTAAAATATCTTTTTCGGGCTTCGAAATCGTTGGACATGATTTTTTAAAAAATGAGAAAAACGGCAGATAGAAGCGGAGAATTGGAGAATCTGCTGCTTGTATTCTGACTTTTCCGATTCCATTTCTTTCTTTTTTTAGACGGATTACAGTTCTTCTGAAAAAAGGCTTGCAATTTAGCGGTTCGTATGATATAATAAATTTGTTTACATTTGTACTTGTTTTTTGTTGGAAAAGCAGGCGGTGCGAATGAAAATTTCGTGCGGATGAATTTTTTGCAAAGAACAAAATTTATTTTAGGAACGTACATATTTTTGTACGACAAGGAGAAAAGGATCATTATGAAAAAGAACAGCATGGCGTATGATACGGCAGTTTATAGTCTATGGTTCGGTTTGAATTATGGCAGCATTCTGACCGCCTGTGCATTGTACAAAACGCTGGAACAGTACGGAAAACACCCGGCATTGCTGCAAAAGCAGCCAGCTCTCTGGGGAGAACATTATGCGGA
>ENA-OPEE01002236-OPEE01002236.1-human-gut-metagenome-genome-assembly--contig:-NODE-2236-length-12455-cov-2.376371_pt1 | contig 12455 bp, 10 predicted proteins | sample MGYA00241263_ERZ501506 | MGnify/ENA primary metagenome ERZ501506 (study PRJEB25962, sample SAMEA2042626) | human gut metagenome | biome: human gut; feature: human-associated habitat; material: faeces...
GACGGAGATATGAAGTTAATAGGTATGCCGTAATCGGCACACTTCCCCATGAGTGCAGGCGAACAGCCAAGATAGCTGAAACAAAATATTGCCTCAATATTTGAAAACGGAAGTCGTAATTTGACCTCATTATTTTCCTTACATACAACATTTTCACCGTCGAGAGTCATGTATATATTTTCATTCGTGACATACAAAGTATTCAAAAGTTTTCTCATACGCAATCCTCCTCAATAAGCTGTTTAATGCTGTACTTTTTCGTTTTAGGCATACACAAATCTTTAATCGAGCAACCACTGCACTTTTGACCTTTTATTTTTGGAGGAATAACACCGCTTTCCATTACGTTTTGCATTTTACCGACCAAATCATCAAGCAATGCTTTATACCTGTCGTACTCCTCATCAAACGGCATTTTCACACGTTTTCTTGTATCGGCATAATATATGCACCCCTCACTGTTGCATTTCCAAATATAGTCCGCACACAATTTTTGAGCAAACACCTGTATCGCGTCAGTTTCTCTTATAGAGCCGTCTTTAGGCTGTGTAGGCTTGTATTCCACAAGTCTGACAGTGTACTTTCCGTCAAGACCGTCTATCGGTACTCCGTCTTTATTTTTGCAAAACTCTATACAATCCGCAACGCCATACAAATCAAGTTCATCATTATACAAAGTAACCAAGCTTAAAACAACCTTGTTATTGCTTTTGAATTGGTGTTTACCCGAATGTACGTTTTCGTGCATAATATTCGCCAACACAACCGAAACATTTTCAGCCCAGGCATTCTCAATTTCAAGCAATCCGAATCTTCTCGGGCAATACATATAATGCTGTATTGTCCTTATATTAATCATGCTTTCTCCTGAAGTTCTACTCCTTCAGGCATATTTTTATCGACAGTGATTTCATAATCATTGAAACTTCTCGGAACTTCCACTCCGTCTTTTTTGCCGATAACAATTTTGTCAAACAACACATTCGCCGGAGCATTTCCGAGTAAGGAATCATGCTTGAATACATAAAGTTTTCTTACGCACATTTTACCTCTTGCGGCACTTCTGTCGTGTTCAAACATATTGATAATGGCCTTCCACAAAAGTTCAAGGTCTTCTTCCGAAAACTTGGTAATTTTTTGTGCAAGCATAGCCGACACATATCCGTCCGCTCTGTACAAGCCATACGGTACTATGCTCTTTCTGCCCATTTCCGTTTCACCTGTATCACGCTTATCTTCTGTTGTTCTTGCCTGTCTTGTAATTGTTATATCCTGTGTAAATATCGGATCAACACTCTTTGCAAAACTAATCTGAACAGGACCTCTGACAATACCGCATGGGTCGTTACCTGTACTCATAACCGCACCGAATGTTCTTACATCAAAATAATTTTGACATATGTAATCTCTTGCCGCTCTTACCGCCTCAGGATTTTTACCCTTTTGACCTGTCTTTTCGCCTATTGCCTCATATGCCTCCGTAAATTTTGTGTTAAGTGCCTTATCAGGCTTTACAAGAATATTATAATACGGCTCATCTTCTTTAAAAATTTCCACAAAGTTGCGGATTTTTCTCTTTAAGCACACATCTGTAACAAGGCCTGCCGACGTTTCGGGATCAATTCTCGGCATATTGCCTGCATCGGGATCACCGTTAGGGTTGCCGTTTTCTACATCAAAAATAACTGTAAATTCGTATCTGTTTTTAATTGGTTCCATAATTCTCTACTTCCTTTCATATTTCCTTATCTTCTTTTTTCTTATAAAAATCTTGTGTTTGCTGATAATAGCCTATAATAAACTTACCTTGCTCGCTAAGCAGTAATGTCTTTGGAAATTTTCCGTTTAGCTTGTCCATAATTTCACCTGTAACTATCTTATATTTAACCTTAAATTCAAGTTTTTCAATGTGGTATTGCGAAAGCTTTATAAGTTTTGGAAATACCGTTGACGGATTTGCACAAGCTGACGCAAAATATGAATCCTTAATTGTTCTGTTCAATCCAGGTAATGCGTCCGATTGAACTTTTTCAAGTACGGCAAAAAGTCTGCCGCACAGATACGCTTGATTATTATTTTCAATATCAAGTGCCATTTTTATCTCCTCCTTATTTTTTGAATATCTATCTTTTCTGTTTATGCAAGCCTTGATAATGCCTGCACGAACATAATTTACCGATTTATCCGTTTTCACTCGTCTTACGGCATTTTCAAGCAAAGACTCCGGATAACGTGTACCGTTTATTATCGCACCGAACACCGAAGCCATAAGCGGCGGCGGTGTGGTGTAATTTGTGCTTTGAGGCGGTTTTAATTCTCGGAATATTCGCCACATCGGTATATTTCCTTTTGAATTAACAATCATTATATCTGCTTGATGTCTTGCTATATGCGAGAATATGTTACCGAATTTGTCACGGTATATAAATTTCTGTGCAAGACGCGAAACATTCGGAGCAATTCCCACAATATAAAACTCAACATTTTTATCAATATCGAGTTCTGTCAAATCGGGGCTTTTGCCTTGATTTACGTCATTAAGCGATTTAAGCAAAATACCGTTCATTTCATCTGCGTCAATCTTATCGTCAAAGCCAAGCATTGAAGCAAACAAGTCCGTTTCTTTTGAATCATCATCTGACATCGCCCAAAATACAACTGTCATATCATCAAGATATATTCTGTGATTTTTGTCTGCGATTAAAGTGTTTAATGCCTCTGTGTAGTGTTTCATAGTAGTTTGCGTTATGGAACTGTTGTACGCCTGTTCTTTGCCGTATGAACACTCTGCCGTATTATTTACGCAAACCATTAACGCACCTGTTGCATTTGCATTTCTTACACCCTTGATTTTATCGTGCGTTACCGATATTTCGCCTTTTTCTCCCGTAACGGCACATATGTCATTACCCTGCACCGGTCCGACTGATTTTTTCAGTTCCGTTATCTTTTGAGCAATTTCGCCGTCAGTATCGTGCAATTTTATTTCAGGGTGTCCGTCAAGACCGAAAATAAAATTCGCCGTCGAGTATGCTTTTCCGAGATTTACAAGCAACTCATTTTCTGTTTCGTCCTGCGGATTCCACTTTTGCAGAAAATTTCTGTATGCCGTAACTATATCCGATGTCATACCCTCTGTAAATTCAAGGTTTTTGTCCACAAACGCTTTATGCGATTTCTTCGCCTTATCCGTACTGTCCTCAGTTGAATATGTACCGCTCTTATTGTCGTAATTAAGTCCGAAAATATATAACGGTCTGTGTTCGACAATATTTCCGTCTATACCGGGTTTCTGTGTTCTCTCCGGCAAAACCACCGATATAGGCTGAAGTTTGGTTTTACCCTTACTGTCGGGTTCACTTTCCTGCTCCACGTTTATAATATCGCTTATTGTACCGTCTTTTCTCAGCATAATCATATGCGTGATATTCTGTCTTGAAAAACCGTCTTTGCAAACCTTGTCATTTCTCGCAAGAATATCGTAATATTCATTCAAAGCCTTTATCAGCATTTCATCATCTCCCTATATTTTGCTACATCTATAACACCGTCAATCATATGCGGTCTGTAAAAAAGTGCGTCTGCCTTGTCCGAAAAATTACGTTTTTCCCAATCATTATCTTTCGGATGTCCGCCGTCCTCAAACTTCATATGATACAGCATAAATCCTAAATCCGTATCACCTTTTAACGTATCCGAAACATTTTCAAGCGGAAATTCCTCCACAAGCTCAATACTCTTTACGGGAAATTCACGACACCCAAGCACAGGTTGTCTGAATTGTTGACCGTTTCTTAAACGTCTTAGAAGAATATTATAATGCTTTTCCTCCGACTCGTCATCATGGTCACTCTGTATACCCGTAAGTTCAAAGTGAAATTCCACGCCGTAACATACATCTTTCAAAATCATACTTCCGCGTTGATTTATCATATCCTTAGTATAAATCGTTGCATCACCTGTACCGTTTTTCATACTTTTTTGTACCGACTGCAATTTTATTTTTTCCTTAACTTCATTACGGCGAACATTGATAAATGTTATCGGATTAAAAACGATAATCTTATCAATTACATACCGAATTGCCGGTTTCCAATACACCGACTTTATCAGTCCCTCAAGAGCTCCCGGTGTCGGAACATCATAACTCACACGTTCAACTTTCATTTCAGGGCGGTTGAAGGCGGCATAATCGCCTTTAACCATAATTTTAAATCCGTAACTCATTTTAACCTCCTCATACAAAATAATCTACATCATTTTCCAACGTCAAACCCACGTCCGACTTATAATAATCTGTATTTGCAAGTATGCAAACACCACAATCAAGCTGTTCTATAATCCCCTCTTTAATCATTTCTTCAAGCTCCCAAATATGTACGGACGCGCTGTACTGCTGTAATTTTCGTTTTACGGACAGTTTTCCGTATCTGAGCTGTTCAATCAAATCTTTATTTTCATCACGCGGAATTACTATTCCTATAACTTGATTTTTGATAAACTTAAAATTCTCGGCATACGTTCTGAACGGTATTTCATCAAATTTCAAATTTTCACCCATAAATGAAGTTATGGTACTTTTGTCTATATTGCCGTCATTAAACGCAAATAAGCGACTGTAATATTCTTCAATACATTTGTCGGTTGAAATATTGTCAAATTCCTCAAATAAATTTCGTGTTATATTTGATTTAAGCTGAATTTCACCTTTTCCGCCGTCTGTTTCAAAAACAAACACATCGCCCATATCCATCTTACCCTCACGGTTACATCTACCGCCGGACTGCAATACGTTATCAATCCCCGCAATTTCTCTGAATACCGCCTTAAAATCAAGGTCAACACCCGCCTCAATCAGTGATGTTGAAATCACGGTCGTATTAATTCCGTTCTTTATATCTTCCTTTATTTTTGCAATAATCTCCGAACGGTGCAAAGGCGTCATATATGTTGACAAATGATACTTGTTACCGCTGCAAATATCATATAATTCCCTTGCCGTTTTCCTTTTGTTCACAATTATAAGTGCATTGTCATATTCCTGTGCCTTTTCTGCCAGTGAAGCAAGTTCACACTTTCCGATATACTCATATCTGCACTTATCAAATACGTTAAACAACGACGTATCCTTAACCGCATTTTCTATTTTGACACCTGACATATACCTTTCCATAAATTTATCATAATTCGGCATTGTCGCCGACATCAAAATTGCTGTACTGTTAAGATACTTCGTCACATACCCTATCGCCCTTAAACAAGGCTGAATATAGTCAATCGGCAGCATATGTATTTCGTCAAATATGATAACACTGTCCGCCAGATTATGAAGTTTCCTAAGTCGTCTGCCTTTATAATGATACAGTGATTCAAAAAATTGAATATTCGTTGTTACTATAAGTTTTGCGTCCCAATTTTCACAGGAACGTTTTAATTTTTCCGAAGTGATTTCGTTCTCATCTTCATTTTTATCATCATCAAAATCATAATTTGAATGGTGTTGCAACACAGGAAGTACATCACCGAAAATATCCTCGAATACCTTTGCTGTCTGTTCAATTATACTGATATACGGAATTACATATATAATACGTTTTTTCTTATTCTCTATCGCAGTTTTCAAAGCCGCTCTTATACTGCAAAGAGTTTTTCCGCTGCCTGTCGGCATATTCAATGTATACACATTCGCATTCGATTCAACGCTTTTATAAACCTGTTCTTGTATAATACTTCTTGATTCTTGAAGTTTGGTTTCTATTTTAAAAGAATTAAGTTTTTCACATACTTTTTCGTATGCTTTTTGAAAATCTCCGTCTATACCTCTGTCTGTGTTGGGAGTTACAAACCGCTCCGTATCTATAAAATCCGCATCCGTAAGGCATGAAAACAAATATCTTGTAAAAAAAGAATACCTTTCAATAATTTCTCTCTGATTACTGACATCAAAAAGTTCTCTCAAATTATCTTTGGGATATTCAAGTTTAACTTCATTTTCATACGCAGAATAATCGCCGGTTTTTCGTTTCATTCTGCCGTGCAATGTCGAATCTTCTTCACCGTCAACTTTCGTTCCGCCGTCAGGTAAACCCGAATGATGTCCCCCAACGCAATACTCAATCATAGGCACATATGATTTCGGCGGTGCTTTCGCAACTTCTTTTGCACCGCATATTGCGTGTTCCACTCGGATATTTTCCGCACCGTTTATACGTTTTTGAAAACCCGATGTATACTTGCCTATATCGTGTATTTGCCCCACAAATTCGGCTATATCCGCCCAAAATTCATTCGCATTTTCACGACATAACTTCGACGTTCCGTTCAAGTGATCCAAAAGCAGCTGTTTCCGTCCGTCGTCTGATGTATGTCCAATATATTCCATAGCAATCATCCTTTTTGTACAAATTATACTTTTATCATATCACTTTATTCGTGCAATTTCAACATATATTTTACTTTTTAGTAATTATCTATTAAATATACCTATAATTTTTATATATTTGCACCAAAAAAGGAACACATAAACAAAGCATACGCATTGTTTATATGTTCCCCAATAATTAGCTTAATTGAGTCTGCAGACAAATCTGCAACGATTTTGACTGCATTCTGTTTAATTATTATTGATATTAAAGCAATATCTCGCCTTTTCAGGCACTGAGCCTATCATACAAGGATTATGAATACTGAAATAATCCATAACATAACCATTGTCGGTATAGATGTTTACACTCTTTTTGTCTTTCATCATTCCCGTATTATTTTCAATAACAATCTTCTTTATTTTTTTACAGTTGATTTCAATGTCCGAACGAGTGTAATTGCAAGTAATACTTGCATCTGTATTTTCCAAATTCACAGAATTGTTCAAAATGTATATTCCCTTGTACTCATCATCTCTGTTCGAATAAGAAGAAAAGCATCTCAAACCTCTTGTTTCGATAGTATTTCCTATATATTTCTGTTCAAATTCAGTCGTCAGCTTAATATATATCGCCTCTGTAGAGCCGGTATAACGCGCAACGGAATTTTCGCCTGTGTTTTTTACTGTATTGTGATAAACCAATTCATACGGACCTTCGATACCCGTTTCAACGCAATTTTGTACAACGTTATTTTTCACAATCGTATTAGGGAGTGATGTTCCCATACCCGCGAATATCGCCGCACAACCGACACCGCTTGTAAGTGCATTCGTATCATTTACGGACGGTTTGCCGAAACCGATATTTTTGCACACATTATTTTCAATAACGTCTGCATATTTGCCCGAAACAGTCGGAGTCCAATAATCAATCGCCCCCCAAACACTGTTGTTAATCGTGTTATTTCTTATAACATAATCGTCAACATCGCCGACAAAACTTATCGTCTTACCGCAGCTGTTCTCGAAAGTACAATTTTCAATAAGCACATTTTCAGCCGGACTTTGTGCATCACCGACTATTCTTATACTGTAACCGCTGTTTGAACTGTCCGAAATCTGATTGCCGCAAGTTGTGAACTTACTGTTCAAAATCGCGATATTACTGCAATCTCTGAACACAATTCCGTTGTTTTCAAAATCGGTAAAAGAACAGTTGTTGAAAATAATATTATCGCAATTTTCAAACTTTATCATAGGAAAATTTTCAAAATCTATATTTTCTACATATAAATTCTCAACATTCTTCACAATCTGATATGACGGCACATCGTCCGAATAATCTGCAACAAGCGTTGCCCGTTTTCCGCCGGAAGTTTTTATCACCGTGTCTGAATTGAATATTGACGGATATTTTCCGTATTTAATCGTACTGTGAACTTTGTATTCATTCGGAGCAAGTGTGTTTATTGTTCCGTCTTTGCCTTTTATGTCGTTTGAAACACTGCCGGCAGAAAACTCATACAAGTCAGTTCCCAACAGTACTGATGACGTATCATAATTCTTAAAATCCGCTTCGGCGATTTCTTCGGGTGTAAGTTTAAACAGTTCACCGTTTTTCGATTGAATGTTCGACTTGTGACTGTCTATCTCCTTACGTATTTGCAAAACAGCATTGCGTGCCGAATTACTGTCCGCCGCGTATACAAAATCCGCACCGAATGTCATGCACATCATCAATACCGTTAAAAGAGCCGTAATTTTTTTCATTTTCAACTCCATAGCCTTTCTCAAATAAAAAAACCAACTTTAATAATAGCGTCTGTAAAATTGCAAATTCAATTCATACAAATTTCAACCGCCATTACATACATTTTATCATTAATTATTCATTTAATCAAGACTTTTCGATTAATATTTTCAAATAAAAAAGCATATCATTTTCAAAAATGATATGCTTAAATTTTTAATAATTTTCTGCGTGAATTTCAAAATATGCTTGCGGGTGATTGCACACAGGACAAACCTGCGGAGCTTTTACGCCTACAACGATATGACCGCAGTTACGGCACTCCCAAACCTTGACTTCACTCTTTTCAAAAACCTCTTTTGTTTCAACGTTGTGAAGCAATGCACGGTAACGTTCTTCGTGAGTTTTTTCTATTGCGGCTACCATACGGAACTTTTCAGCCAATTCGGTAAAACCTTCTTCTTCGGCAGTTTTTGCGAACTCGGCATACATATCTGTCCATTCAAAATTTTCGCCCTCTGCCGCCGAAACAAGATTTTCTGCCGTTGTTCCGATTCCGTTTAATTCTTTAAACCACATTTTTGCGTGTTCCTTTTCATTGTCGGCCGTTTTCAAAAACAAATCCGCTATTTGTTCAAAGCCGTCTTTCTTTGCCTTCGACGCAAAATATGTGTATTTGTTACGCGCTTGCGACTCACCCGAAAAGGCAGTTCTTAAATTTTCCTCTGTTTTTGTTCCCGAATATTTGTTTGCCATTTATATTACCTCCGTAAATTTACTCATATATAATATATACCACTATACACGAATTTTAAACAACATTTTTCTATGTCTTGCATTTTTCCGTTTTTTGTATTAATATATGTTTTGGGGTGATGATATGAATGTTGAAAAAAATATGTTTACAATCGGTGAAATGGCAAAATCAATCGGAATTACAAGAAAAATCATATTGAATTACGAAGCAAAAGGATTGATTACTCCGGATGTTAAGGACGGCAAAAACGGAAATCGTTATTATACCGTAGATACGTTCACTAAAATTCGTACAGTACGTATTTTTCAAAAGCTCGGTCTGTCGCTTGATGAAATTCACGCCTATTTAGACGGCGAAACCGATTTATTACCGCTTATCCGCCGCCTTGAAGCTATGCGTGACGAAATAAATTTGAATATTGAAAAGTTGTACGAAAGAGCAAACACCAATCCCACACAAATCAAGGAAATCCACATTGACAAGCAAACGATTTATCGACGCACTTTTACTACGGAAAGTATTCTCGATAAAACAAATATTCTGCGCGATACCGCAATACTTGCCATGCGTGAATACGGTACCGATATGACAAGGCGAATGTATTTTTTAGAATACTCATTGTCCGCACCCAACGAAATTTCTTACTGTGTTGCCGTACCGCCTGAAAGCAGCGGCGAACATATCGTCGTACTGCCCCCACTGCGTGCAATTTGCATTTATCATCACGGTGCATATGAGGAACTCCCGAAAGTTCGCGAAAAACTTTTGTTGTATGCCAAAGAGCATAATCTCACACCTTTGGGAATGTGTCGTCATACATATCTTGAAGGTCCCCCGCAACATAAGGATAAAAAACTTTTCATAACACAAGTGGCTCTGCCGATAGAAGAATAAAAAAACTCCCGAACATATAAGTTCGGGAGCTTTTGTTTTTTACATAAAGAACGGGAAAAAATCGTTCTGAACCATATATCTGTTATTCATTTCTTCGATTTGCAAATCGGTGTAACCTCTGTTTACCGCTTTTCTTGTGTTTAAATTAACAGCTTGTACCAAACCGATTACTTTTTTTGCATTATTATCATTTAATTCAACATTATACTTGTCAAACAAGCTAAGAATATCAGGAGCATTTTCATTGCTCATTTTACATTCCATTTCAATTTCAAAGCATAAGTTTTCGCCCTTTACTTCATCCATACCCATTCTCTTAATCAAGTAATGTCTAAGCGCAAGATATTCGTTGGTTTCTTCAATATATCCCGGGTTAGCCATTTTCATAATCTTTTTTCTTGACGGAATATAGAACGGCTTGTCACCTTGCGTTTTCAACAAATCATCATAAAAACCTTCTTCCAAAACATAAGTGTTTACAATCGAATTGTTGTATATTTCCCACAAATCCATTTTACCGTTGACAGTATTAATCAATTCCATAAAATCTTCTTTTGAAATATCATGATTTTGCTTGTCGTATATTTCAAAAACCTTGTCCAACGGAACAATTTCGTAAAGTTCCGCAAAAACATTGCAGTAATTTATTATTTTATCTCTGACTTCCAAACCGCCTTTTGATTCGTTTGTATAACATTTAGCAACTAAGTATTTTACTTCGTCACACAAGCTGTACTGTTCATTTTCAAATGATATATAACCTAATTCCAATAAAAGTCTGATTTTGAAAACGTCTGACTGTTTAATTTCATTGCTCTCGCACCAATTTACAAGACATTCTGTTTGTTCTTTGTCAAGCGCCGCAAGAACCGTCTTAAAATACTCGTCTGATAATAATATTTTCGATATGCTTTCTGCCACTTCGCCCTTGTTCATTTTTGAACGACCTTTTATATTAAGCTCTTTTGCCAAGTCAAGCATTTCGGGCTTTTTCCAAGACATTATATTATCAAATATTTTCATTTTTCTACCCCTTAATATTTTTTTAATATTATATCATTAAATTTTCACATATACAAGCCATAAAAATAAACAATACTTTCCGCAAATTCTATCTGTCAAGTCAGCCAAACCTCTAAAAATTCCGCATAAAGCAACACCTACGGCAAGTGTTAGAGTTCAAGGCAACGTCCTTAGCTCCCTCACAAATACCGCAGGTGATATTTTAAACTATATCAAATTGTTTTGAGAATGTCTAACTTTGATGTGCCCCTCTTTTTAAATCAAAACCGGTAAGAGTGTTATATTAATCATATTTATCCTCTTTGACACTAACAGTCACTGCCATCTTTCGGCTCGGATATCTCATCTTGACCTAAATACAAGAATCCACCTCTATCAGGTGTGAAGAGCTCGTCAACTTGAGAATCTGTTCTCTCAAATAAGTCGCAAGGATTGACGTCCGTTACCAATATTCCAAAATAGACCATATTGTGTAGATGGTGAAAAAAACGAGGTTTTATGTGGTATTATTTAGTAAAACACATTTATTTCAGCTTAAAATATTTATTATTTTAACAATCCAAAATAGATTATAGTTATCAGGATATATTATATTTTATTTTTAATGCTTTTATAGAATCATTATACCAATTATCAACATTCTTTTGTAAAGCATCTATTATTTTTTGCATATTTTCAATTTTTGCATTATATGCATTAAGTATAGCTTGCTGTGCTTGCGAATACAACGCTGCTTGTTGCCTCATTGCATTTGCTGCACTATAACTATCTATACTACCTCCATTTGAAGCAATAGTATTTGTATAATTAGACAAATTATACTTTCTTAATATTTCTTTAGCTTCATCAGTCGAATATGGATCTGTTGTTTGTAATTCGTATAATTCTGACTGCAGTCCATATATTTCTGTTAATTTATTTATATATTCATTATCTATGTTTATTTTTTCGGTTTCATATGCTTCTTGTGCTGTCATACCATTATACATAGTTGTAGTATATTTTACAGTACCATCAGGATTGTAGTACGTACATAAACCATTAATTTTATCATTTTCAAAATAGCCATAAACAGAAACACCATCCGACCAATGATAAGTACCATATCCATTTTTCATTTCATTATCAAATGAACCCTCAAAGGAATCACCGCTTGCATAATAATATGTTCCATTATTTATTGCTCCATTTTTATAAGCACCTTGAAACATAGAACCATTAGAATAATAATTAGTGCCTTGGATTATTTCTCCATTTTTATAAAAACCTATTTGCTCAATGTGACCAGTCACATCATTATAAAGCTCACCATAACCATCCGGCTCTCCATTGGATAATTCGCCATAATATGTATATGAACTATTCCAATTATAACTGCCAATTGAATTTTTATTTGTTATATTAACTGTATGTGTGGATTCATCATATGAAACATTCATACCAAAGCATTCAGAAACCACTCTTAATGGTATAAGTGTTCGTCCATCAATAATTGTAGCCGGTGAATCCGTAGGGATTTCTATTGTACTTCGATATATAACGTCACTGTCTATCGGAATTTGAACACTTATTCCAGGTGCTATACCTGTAGCTACACGGTTTGTATCATCCCAACTTACGTCAGCTCCTAACATTTCTAAAGTAGCCCTCATTGGAACCATTGTTCT
>ENA-OPEE01002237-OPEE01002237.1-human-gut-metagenome-genome-assembly--contig:-NODE-2237-length-12441-cov-3.951639_pt1 | contig 12441 bp, 8 predicted proteins | sample MGYA00241263_ERZ501506 | MGnify/ENA primary metagenome ERZ501506 (study PRJEB25962, sample SAMEA2042626) | human gut metagenome | biome: human gut; feature: human-associated habitat; material: faeces...
ATTCAGAAATTTCATCTTCCACTTCTTTTTGAATAGTTCTTTTCAAAGGCCGTGCACCATATTCAAAATCAGAACCGTCTGCAATCAAATGATTGCGAGCTTTTTCAGAAACATCCATTTTCAAATGAAGATGTTCCAATTTCTTTTCCACTGCTTTTAAAAGGAGTTTTGCGATTTCTGATAGATTTTCTGTAGTCAGCGGATGGAAAACGATAATCTCATCAATCCTGTTAATAAATTCAGGTCGAAAAGTATGTTTGACCTGGTCTATAATCATGGCTTTTGCACTTTCAAAATCTTTCTTGTCTTCATTCTTATCAATAAAGCCCAATTTCTTCTCTTTGCCGCGTAACAATCCTGATCCAAGATTACTTGTCATAATAATGACACAGTTTGTAAAATCAACGGTACGTCCCTGCCCATCTGTTAAGCGTCCATCATCAAGTACCTGTAGTAAGATATTAAAAAAGTCTGCATGTGCTTTTTCCACTTCATCAAAAAGAATGACACTATATGGATTCCTGCGAACGGCATCCGTTAATTGCCCGCCCTCTTCATATCCTACATATCCTGGAGGTGCCCCAACAAGGCGCGATACTTCATGTTTCTCCATATACTCAGACATATCAAAGCGAAGCATATTCTTCTCACTGCCAAACATAGTTTCTGCCAACGCCCTTGCCAATTCTGTCTTACCAACACCAGTAGAACCAAGAAACAGAAACGAACCAATTGGTCTTTTCGGATCTTTCATCCCTGCTCTGGCGCGCCGGATTGCCTTGGCAACAGCAGTTACGGCATCTTCCTGCCCAATAACACGTTTATGAAGTTCTTCTTCCAAATGAAGCAGACGTTCAGAATCCTTCTGTTTCAGATTCTGAAGGGGGACACCTGTCCACTTGGCAACCACCTCAGCTACGTCTTCTTCTGTAACAACTAAATGCTCATGATCACCGCCTTTCCATTCTCCCTTCATCTTTTCAATTTGTCCGGATAGCTCTTTTGCCTGATCCCTTAATATGGCAGCGCGTTCAAAATTTTGAGCAGATATGGCGGCTTCCTTCTCTTTCTGGACAGAGGCAAGATCCTCCTCCTTTTTTTTCAAATCGTCCGGTGTAGAAGAAGCCTCCATACGAACCTTAGCTGCGGCTTCATCAATAACATCAATTGCTTTATCCGGCTGGAAACGATCGGTAATATAACGAGAAGATAACTCTACCGCTTTTTTGATAGCCTCATCCGTAATTTTTGCTTTATGGAATGCTTCATATCTATCGCGAAGTCCCATTAATATATCAATAGTATCCTTAGGAGTAGGTTCTCCCACTTTTACAGGCTGGAAGCGGCGTTCAAGAGCTGCATCTTTCTCAATATATTTCTTATATTCTTTCAATGTTGTCGCGCCAATGCATCTAATCTCTCCTCTGGCAAGGGCAGGTTTCATAATATTAGCAGCATCCATGGAACCTTCCCCTGCACCGGCACCTACAAGAGTATGTAATTCGTCAATAAACAGAATCCAGTCCTCATGTTTCTTTACTTCTTCCAAGACTTTTTTTAACCGCTCTTCAAATTCCCCTCTATACTTTGTTCCCGCTACCACGGAAGACATATTTAAGGAAATGATTCTACAGTTTTTTAAAATTTCGGGAACGTCATTATTGATAATTCGCTGTGCTAAACCTTCTGCAATCGCAGTTTTCCCCACGCCCGGTTCGCCAATAAGAACCGGATTGTTTTTATTTCTCCGTGAGAGGATTTGAATAACTCTGTTAATTTCAGTCTGACGCCCAACAACAGGATCAATTTTCCCCTGTTTTGCCCTTTCATTCAAATCAACAGCAAATTCTCCCAAGTCGCCAAGATTTTCATTCTTTTCACTACCATTTTCTTCCGACATAAATTGTTCAAAAGCACGCTTCAATTTACCTCCTGTTACATTAAACTGCTCCAATATGCGGATCGCCAGTCCGCCGCCTTCATGAATAATGGCCAGCAATAAGTGTTCTGTTCCGACATAATTATTGCCAAGTTCATTGGCCTCTTCGACAGCCATTTCAAGAACCCGCTTTGTACGAGGTGCTATATAAAGGTCCGTATTTCTGAAAAAAACTGAATCGTTATATGCCTGCAGGAATTCTTCCAGTGCTGTTACTGTAAGTCCCAACGAATTTAAAATCTTTCCGCCCACACTGTCTTTTTCATTTGAAATACCTATCAAAAGATGTTCTGTCCCTACATATTCACTACCAAGCTTAGAGGCTTCCTCCGCAGCAAACTTCCATGCATTCTTTACGCTGTCTGTGTACCTATTTTCCATCCAAATTCCCTCCTTACATATTTGATTATCATAATTTTTCTTTTAAATTCCATTTTGTGCTTTATATGCCTGTATTTGATCCCGCAGCTTAGCCGCCTGCTCAAAATCTTCCGAATTTATAGCTGATTTTAATTGTTTTTCATATTCAGCCAGCTTTTCGTCTTTTATCGACTCTTCCTTTAAGCCTGGTTCATTTGGGGTCAGATTATGACTAAACAAGGGTCTGAGTTCTTCTCTAAAAGATTTATAATCCTGGTTTCCATGAAACAGTCCCTTTGACAGATTTAATCCATCAGATGCTACTTCCCTGACATCACAAATGCTCCCATTATTATCTTTATAAAAATGTGGAAATATATCAAATAATCTTTTTCCTAAAATAGAAGGCATTGAATAATTTAATAAGTTTTCAGTTTGCTTGAAACGTTCTCCTTGTGCACATTCATTACAAAGATGTAATTCACTTTTTTTACCATTAATAATTCTTACCAAATGTACATTGGCTGCTCTTCCATGACAATGTTCACAAAACATTTTATTCTCCTTTCAAAGTCCACTCTGTCTGATGTATTATAGTTCTTACAGCATCTTGCCGATCTTCCGGCGGACAAAATTCAAGCATTGTCCGCATTAATACTTTAATCATGTGATATTCACGGCGTGAAATGATATTATATTTCAGAAGCATATTAAAATATCCTTCAAAATTGCTTTCAACCAATTCTATATCATTTTTATCAGTCTCCCCTTTTTTTTCAGAGACCATATGCGAGATTATTCCGTGATCTTTTTCCGCTACACCTCGCATGGAAATTTTAATGTATCCGCCGCTTCCTCGTCTTGACTCTACCATGAATCGATTATCTGATGAAAATCGTGTATTGATTACATATGTCACCTGTGACGGGGCACATTCCAAAAGATCAGCCACATCCTTACGCCGTAAAAGTAATTCATCAGAAGACTGCTTTCCCAACCTTTCTAATATAAATTGTTCAATTCTATCCGCTAAAATGGAATTTGTCATTTGATGATAGGCTCCTTTTCTTTTTACCAAATCTATTTTATTACTTAAAAGTCAAAAAGTCAATATGTTAAATAGTAAAAGCCACATGGAAAAAGGACATTTCTTTCATGTGGCTTTTAAAAAGCTAAAAATTAGAAATTCTTAAATTTTGCAAAACACTGGTAATCACTGATCCTGGAAAACCTCGACGATATAATATGCCCGCAGCTCTTCTATAATTATGCTTTAAATCTGGTAAAACTTTCACTTTATTTTTCATAACGATAAGTGCAGCCGCATATTCTTCATCAAAAGTCAAATGTCGGTCTATGGAAAGGCCTCGCAATTTCATTTTTTTATGAATATAAACATCTCCATAAGCATTCTTGCTCTTATATAAGTTAAACAAATCTTCAGCAAGATCTAAATCATTTACATATCCATAGTGTAAAAGTTTCGATAAAGCTTCTTCTATCTCCCGCAAAGGATATTCCCTGTCTTTTAATTTTTTACGCAATTCATAAGTACTCTGTCCACGATACTTCAGTAAATGCAAGGCCGCTTCATACGCTGTTTTACTCTTTTGCATCTTTATTCTTTGCAATAACATCCACATTAAATTTTTCCGGTTCTACCACCAGAGTATCCCTAATAATCTTATCAATTTCCGCAGCGATTTCCTGATTTTCTCTTAAAAAAGCCTTTGCTGCCTCACGGCCCTGACTTATACGATTTCCTTTATAGGAGTACCATGCCCCGCTCTTTTGAATAATATCCATATTAGTTGCGAGATCCAGTAATGTTCCTTCTTTTGAGATACCTTCTCCATACATCACATCAAACTCAGCTGTTTTAAAAGGCGGGGCCACTTTATTCTTTACAACTTTGGCACGAGTACGGTTTCCCACCACATCTGTCCCATTTTTTATAGCTTCACCGCGACGGATTTCTACCCGTATAGAAGAATAAAACTTAAGCGCTCTGCCACCAGTAGTGGTTTCAGGATTACCAAACATAATACCAACCTTCTCACGAATCTGATTGATAAATATCACGATGGTCCTGGATTTACTTATAATCCCGGTTAATTTTCTAAGCGCTTTGCTCATCAATCTGGCTTGAAGTCCTACAGATTGATCACCTATATCTCCTTCAATTTCCTGTTTCGGAACAAGAGCTGCTACTGAGTCAATAACAATCATATCCACCGCTCCGCTCCGCACCAACTGCTCACAGATACTTAATGCCTGTTCTCCGCTATCCGGCTGAGAAATCAAAAGGCGCTCCGTATCGACACCCAAATGATGAGCATATACGGGATCCAAGGCATGTTCCGCATCAATAAATGCCGCTACACCATTATTTTTTTGTGCTTCAGCAATGGCATGTAATGCTAATGTCGTTTTTCCGGAAGATTCCGGCCCGTAAATTTCTATGACCCTTCCCCGAGGATATCCGCCAACCCCTACTGCAATATCCAGAGCTAATGAACCTGTCGGAATAACCTCTGTATCCAATTTTCCCTTCATATCGCCTAATCGCATAATTGCACCGGCTCCGAACTCACGGGTAATTTGATGCATTGCATTTTCAAGAGCCTTTTGACGTTCTGAGTTCATGTCCGTATTCTGTACTTTTACTGTCATTTTATCCTCCTTTATTTAATTTAATATACTGTAGAACATAATATAATGCCTTATCTGCTGCGCCATAACGGATACTCTCACGATTCCCCATAAAATGTTCTTCATAGACTTTTGTTCCATATTTTCCTGAAACAGCTATAAATACAAGACCAGGACTCTCCCCATGTATTCCATTCCCCGGACCGGCATATCCGGTAGTGGCTACCGACACATCACTATTATAAAGTCGTCTGCTACCTTCGGCCATTTCACCAGCTACACCAGCACTAACAGCAGTATCTCTTTCCAGTGTACTTTTTGAAACACCGAGAATCTCCTCTTTACTATCATTCCAATAAGTAACAGCACTCCCCTTAAAGTAGTCAGAACTTCCGGGCAAATCTGTCATTAACTTTCCAACTATACCACCGGTACATGATTCAGCGGCGCTCATTGTCATTTTATACTGAATCAATAATTCTGCCAAATCACTCCTAATATCAGATTCAACATGATACTCTGATACAGGAAGCCGCTTTTTTATAATCAATAAGAACGGAGTGATCAAATCGTGCGCATTTTGTATAGTACTTCCATGCGCAGTCATACGAAGCGCAATATATCCCGGCCTTGCCAATAAAGCAAATGTCGGATTTTCCTGCGCCTTAATTAGATCCATTATACGGGATTCAATTTCTGTCTCTGTCAACCCTGTTATAGTTACTATAACAGAATAAATAATACCTTGCGGTCCAAAATTACTTTCAAGCCACGGCATCATCTCTTTCTCTGCCATAATTTTCATTTCAAATGGTGGTCCCGGTAAATGAATTAGTGCTTTATGATTTTTAATAGATGCAGATCCATTAGCTGAACCAACATGATTTTCAAATATGCAGGAACCTTCTCCGAACCATGCCTGTCGCGATAGGAGTTTAGAATATACTCGCCTTTCTCGTTCATAATAATCCCTAAGACGGCTATTCTGATCCTCATAATATACATAAGGAATACCTAAAGCTTCTGCCCCGATGCGCTTTGTAATGTCTCCTTGTGTCGCACCCAGCCCGCCGGATGTAATTACTATATCTGCCCGAGACAATGCAATTTCCATAGCATTTCTCATCCGCATAGCATTATCCCCCACCGTAGTCATATAAGCTACTGTAAATCCGTGCTGATTCAGAAAAACCGCCAACCATCTGCTGTTCTCATTATCAATTTCTCCCAGTAGTAATTCTGTGCCGGTAGTAATGATTTCAACAATCATCATATACCTCTATCTGTTGTTATTCTCTCCGCAATCAAATCATATGCGTATCCATCTATAATATGCGCCTTAACAAAGTCACCCGGTCGTAAATCGCCAGGGTGATCTATGTAAACATTACCATCTACCTCAGGTGCTTGGAAAGATGCTCTGCCTTTAGCCTGAAGATTTCCACATCCATCATCTAATAATTCTTCCACCAATACTTCTGTATCAACTCCAATCAGATTCCGATTATTTTCTTCAGAAATTTCTGCTTGAGCCGCCATTAACTCGTGATATCGATTTTCTTTTATTTCTTCTGTAACCTGATCGACCATACGGGCTGCTGGTGTCCCATCTTGTGCTGAATAAGTAAATGCCCCCATATTATCAAATTTCACTGCCTTGATGAATGTAAGCAATTCTTTAAAATCTGCCTCTGTTTCTCCGGGAAACCCAACCATAAGGGTTGTCCGAATTGTTATATACGGTGTGGTATTTCGTAATTTCTTCAATAGCTTTTTGATGCTTTGGGAAGAATCACGTCTATGCATTCGTCTTAATACGGAATCACTTATATGCTGTAAAGGAATATCTACATATTTGCAGATCTTTTCTTCTTTAGTAATTATTTCTAAAAGTTCATCATCAAAATACGTTGGATACAGATAAAACAAACGAATCCATTTCACATTATCAATTTTTACAAGTTCTTTTAACAGCCTTGCAAGTGTTGTTCCATCATTTAAATCTCTGCCATAGAAACTGGAGTCTTGCGCAATTAAATTAAACTCACGGACACCTTCACTGGAAAGCCGTTTGACTTCGTGTACAACAGATGGAATGGAGCGGCTTCTCATCGCGCCACGAACATAGGGAATATAGCAAAACGTGCAACCATTACTGCATCCTTCCGCAATCTTTATATACGCACTGTAAGGTGGAGTCAGCGGCTGCCGCGGAATAAGTTCTTCATGTTCACAGGGAGCAGTATCGAATCTATATATCTTTTTATTGCCATGAATATAGGACTCTTGGACAACTTCTAAAATATGCTGCCATGAATCAGTACCTATAAAAATATCGATTTCCGGTATTTCTTTTCCCAATGCTTCCTTATATTGCTGTGTCAGACACCCGGCAGCGACAAGTTTCTCACAAACTCCCTCCTTTTTATATCTGGCTGCCTGCAAAATGGTCTGAATTGATTCTTCCTTTGCCGGATCAATAAATGTGCATGTGTTGATAATAATGATTTGCGCAGTGCTTAAATCCTCAGTTAATTCATACCCGGCTTTTGCTAAAATACCAACCATCATTTCAGTATCTACCAAATTCTTGGAACATCCCAAGCTAATAACTCCCAATTTACGATTCAATTATGAAATCCTCCTGAAACGAACCTGTTCTATCCATTCATTCAATAGTATTTTTTTCCCCTCATCAACATATTTCTTCTCTAATCCCCAATAACTTAAAGGATTTCCGTTTGTATCAGCAGGCAATGTGCTATCATTAACATAAATAAAGTAACAACCGTTATCCTGCATGACCTTTTTATAATGCGTAGGCGTCAACAACCAATTCATAAGTTTTTGACCAAGTTCGGGCTCTTTGCTGTCGGCAGAAAGCCCTATACCATACAAATACCAGGAAGTTCCATCCGTAGGGTACATAATTTGTAGAGGAAGATTTTCTTTTTGTGCCCGCATAGCCTCATTATAGCTGGATATCCCGATATCACATTTTCCCATACCTGCCATCCTTGATGGCGTCGAAAGATATTTCCCATATTGTACAATATGGGAGTTCCCCTCAGACAAAAGGTAAAGTGCCTCTGTAATCCCGAAGTGTTCTGCCATAGATAACAGCAAATCTTCCGCCATATCTGCCGCAATAAAATCCGTCATGGACAATCGGATCTGCGGTGAAGTCATTATATTGTTCCAATTATAATTTAGCAGAGAATGTCTGGCCGCAAATTCTTTATTAACAACAAAAACAATCGGATCTAACCAAATTCCCGTCCAAGTCCCCTCGAAATCCTTAAATTGTTCTAAAGCAGTGTCTGTCGATTCTGAAGAATAGGAGCGTAATGCCTTATTCTTTTTCAATTCTTCCAAATTGGTCTGAGATGTTAAAAATATATCAGCCTCGCCAATCCCCTGATGCCCATTACTGCCTAATTGTTCCGCTGTCATACGTATAATTTCTATCTGAAATCCGGTTTCCGCATAAAATTCTTTACCGATTTCATCTAAAATATTGGATTGTAAATCAGTACAAATTTTAATAGTTTGCGTCTTGACTGAAGTTTGCTTTTTCAAATCTTCCTGGATTTTTGCATATTGTAAAATTCCCCAAAAAGCAGTAGAAGCTAATATAAGAAATGATATAACCGGTATTAATCTCCGCAAAGGTTATCGCTCCCTTATTTGATAATATGTTATTTATTTTAATTTTCTATTTGATCCGGAAATAACTCTTTTAATTGCCCTTTAGAAACTAAAACCGTTCTCGGTTTTGCACCATCAGCTTTACTTACAATTCCCATTAATTCCATGGTATCCATTAATCTTCCTGCTCTAGTGTAGCCGATTCGAAACCTTCGCTGCAATGCGGAAACAGATGCTCTTTGGGTATCAACCACCCACCCTGACGCTTCTGCCAATAATTCATCTTTCGGCTCCTCTGAATCTGAAGAAACAGCAGGCTCCCACTCTGATAAATCTATTTTCGTCTCATCAGATACTATGACATCCTGCTGGATGCACTGTTCCTTTACATAAGAAACGACAGCCTCCACTTCCTCATCGGAAATAAATGCCCCTTGTATACGTATAGGATTTGATGCACCGGATGGATTAAAAAGCATATCACCTTTACCTAAAAGTTTTTCTGCGCCTGCTTTATCTAAAATGGTTCTGGAATCCACTTGTGATGAAACAGCAAACGAAATACGGCTGGGGATATTGGCTTTAATTAGGCCTGTAATAACATCTACAGAAGGTCTTTGCGTTGCTACAACAAGATGAATCCCCGCAGCTCTTGCTTTTTGTGCTAATCGACAAATCGCATCTTCCACACTGTCCTTTGCCACCATCATCAAATCTGCCAGCTCATCAATCACAACGACAATGAATGGCATCTTTATTTCAGAATTTTGCTTATTAAATCCATTAATATCACGAACATTTTTTTCCGCAAAAGACCGATAACGGGTTTCCATTTCTGTTACAGCCCAATTTAAGACACCTGCTGCTTTCTTGGGCTCCGTAACGACTTCCGTGCGCAAATGAGGAATCCCATTATATATAGACAGTTCAACCACTTTGGGATCGATCAGGATTAATTTTACATCTTCAGGAAGACTATGATAGAGAATACTGGTAATTATGGTATTGATGCAAACCGACTTTCCGCTTCCGGTTTGCCCGGCAATCAAAAGATGCGGCATTTTAGCCAGATCAGTAATTACTACCTTCCCTGCAATATCTTTTCCCAATGCCACAAGTATTTTTCCTTTCCCTTTTTGAAAAGCATTACTGGAAAGAACTTCCCGCAATGATACTGCAGCTGTTTTGGCATTAGGAATCTCAATCCCTACTGCAGATTTCCCGGGGATGGGCGCCTCTATTCGGATACTGGTGGCTGCCAGCTGAAGCGCTATATCATCCGACAAACCTTCTATTTTAGATACGCGTACCCCCGGAGCAGGTTCAAGTTCATAACGTGTAACAGCAGGTCCTATACTTACATGAACTATTTTGGCATTTACACCAAAGCTTTTTAATGTTGTCTCAAGACGATTTGCTTTTCCATAAGCATTCGTTTCCAAACTGCCGGAGCTTTCTCCCTCCTTTAAAAGAGACAGAGGTGGAAATGAATAAAAATTATTTTTCTCTGCTTCAGGCATGTCTGCCTTACTATTTATTTTAATATCATTTGTATTTTCTTCGCAGACTTTATGTCCTTCCAGCATATCAATATTATCTTCAGGCAATAAAATCTGTGCATTCTCGAAAACAGTTGGGTCTGTTGCTTCACCACATACAGGTTTCCCTTTTTCATCAGCAGGAGAAAATACATTAACAGGAAGATCTTCCGTATCATCTTTTTTTATATTTTTAATGGTAGGCTTATGGAAAATAAAATCTGTTAAATTATATTGTTCTCCTGCATTTTCCGCCGCATTACGGGCGCTATGATATGCTTCCTGCTTTTCACGTATTCTCGCTTTAACATGACCAATCCTTTTTTCAGTTTGTTCCCCAACCTTTTTAGCACCGTTTGAAACTGACCAATGTGTTAACAGTAAAATATCTATGACAAACAAACCGGTCAAAATGATTGTCGTCCCTATATTTCCCGCTAAAAAACGTATTATGCCCACCGGGATCCCACAAAACATTCCTCCATATGTCATAAAAGAAGCTACTGAAAAGTTACTACCGGCAGGGAGCATATGATGATGATAGCCGGCTAGAAGTATCCATACGGCAATTAAAGAAAAAACAAGACGAAGTGTCATATTTGGCGCATGTCCTGTCAATACGTATACTGCTCCCGTAAAGATAAGAACAAGGGCCGCCCCAAATGAGGCCACTCCAAAGAGTACATAAAATCCATTCCGCAGCAGATTTCCCACAATTCCCATGCCATAGCCGCCTAAACTGAGACATACAAAGAAACCCAAAAGAATCATAACAATTCCCGTGATTTCAACTCTATTCGTCCCCTGGCCTTTTTTCTTTTCGCGTGTAATATGTACTTTCTTTTTCATCAGTTCGGTAAACCTTCCTACTCCTTATTCATCCTTTTATTCCATCTTTTTACAATCTCCGCTTCTGCACCATTCAATACAGGGCGGTAATACACAGCAGAACAAAGTTCATCAGGCAGATACTGCTGTTTAACCCATCCCCCATATGCATGTGGATATTTATAAGCTATTCCGTATCCCAGCCTGTTCGCTCCATTATAATGTGCATCTTTCAAATGCCGCGGAATAGACCAGTTACTCTTCTTTGCAATATCTGTCATCGCAGCAGAAATACCGACAACCGTACTATTACTTTTAGGAGCAAGAGAAATATATAATACTGCTTCCGCCAAAATAATCTGCGCTTCCGGGAATCCAACCATTTCCGCCGCCTGTGCTGCCGACACTGCCACACGAAGAGCATCGGGATCCGCTAATCCAACATCTTCTGCCGCACAGATTATAATTCTCCGTGAAATAAAAGAGGTTTTTTCTCCCCCTGCAATCATTCTTGCCAGATAGTGAAGAGCTGCCTGGGGATCGCTTCCACGCATGCTCTTAATAAATGCGGAAGCAATATCGTAATGATAATCACCTTTTTTATCATACACGGACATTTGTTCCCCGGCAACCCCCTGTACTTCTTTTTCAGTCAGTACCCCGCCATATGGCAAACTTGTTGTAGCCTGCTCCAATAAGTTTAACGCGATTCTAGTATCACCTGCCGCATATGCAGCAATATTTTTAAGAACTATTTCATCCGCATGATAATCATGCATGCCCAATCCCTTATTTTTATCTGTAAGCGCTTTTTGGAGGATAAGGACGATTGAATCGATGCTAAGCGGTTTAAGATGAATCAATCTTATCCGGGACAGTAACGAACCGTTTAGTTCAAAATAAGGATTTTCCGTAGTTGCTCCAATCAATATGAAAGTCCCATTTTCCACATAAGGCAGTAATAAATCCTGCTGTGCCCTATTAAATCGGTGAACCTCATCGATGAATACAATAGTTCTTCTTCCATAGTACTGCAATTCTTTTTGGGCAGCGGGAACGATGTCGCGAATTTCTTTAGCTCCGCTGGAAGTCGCATTTAATTTTAAAAATTTGAACTTAGTCATCTTTGCAATAACAGATGCAATTGTCGTTTTTCCACATCCGGGCGGCCCAAAGAGAAGAAGAGATGGTACTGTATCTCTTTCTATCATTTTATAAAGGAAAGAGTTTTTCCCTACAGACTCGTCTTGCCCTATGATATCATCAAGTATTTCCGGACGCATTCGATCCGCCAGCGGAGCATATGCGTTTGATTCATCTGATATGTCAAATAATGATTCCATCTTTTCTTCCCCATAAGAATAAGCCGCCAAGTAAACCTTAGCGGCATTGCATTTAATGACCCCACCATGTCGTTTAATGCTGTATTTTGAGTCTGCATAGATGCAGGTGGGTGTCCTCATGACCTGTTCCTTC